>Ga0265316_10000944_pt1 | contig 31683 bp, 29 predicted proteins | sample 4522metaG_FD_202092 | JGI IMG/M metagenome (GOLD analysis project Ga0265316, IMG submission 202092) | Rhizosphere microbial communities from Carex aquatilis grown in University of Washington, Seatle, WA, United States - 4-5-22 metaG | ecosystem: Host-associated > Plants > Roots > Rhizosphere >...
CCTGCTCCTCGTTCTCCTTCTGCTGCCGATGATTGTCGTTGTCGCCTCCTACGGGGCAATCCTGACATTCCCGCTGCATACGCGTGATGGAGAGGAGCACGCGAAGCCCGACTGACGTCGAGAGGCCACTACTCGATCCCTTCCCGGGTCAGTAGATTAGTGGCGTACCACGCCATGGGCCACCACACGGTGCTTCTCTCCCGGCTGCAGTTCGGGATGACGACCCTCTATCACATGATCTGGCCGACCTTGTCGGTGGGCTTGAGCCTCGTGCTCGTGCTGCTGGAGATCCTGTGGCTGCGGACCAGGGACGCCGCCTACTACCGGCATCTTCGATTCTGGAGCCGGCTTTTCCTGCTCAACTTTGCAATCGGGGTTGCCACGGGGCTCGTCATGGAGTTCCAATTCGGGACGAACTGGGAGCGTTTCAGCGCGGCCACGGGGGGGTTCTTCGGAAACATCCTGGGGCTGGAGGGCACGCTGGCCTTCATGCTCGAGGCAGGATTCCTGGGTATCATGATGTTCGGCTGGGAAAAGGTGCCGCGCGGCCTGCACCTGCTCTCCACGATCCTGGTGGCATTCGGCGCGTCGCTGTCCGCTTTCTGGATCCTCGTGGCCAACTCGTGGATGCAGACGCCGGCCGGAGGCCATTTCGAAAACGGGCGCTTTGTCGTGGATGACTTTGCCGGCGCTCTTTTCAACTCCGACATGGTCACGTCGACCATGCACATGTGGGTGGCCTGCATCGAGACCACCGCCTTTGTCGTGGGCGGCATCAGCGCAGCCTACATCTTGAGAAAACGGGAAACGGGTTTTTTCATCAAGACCCTGAAGCTCGCCCTCGTGCTGGCCATCGTGATGACACCGCTGCAGATCTTCCTGGGGGACGCGCAGGGCATTCACATCTACCACACCCAGCCTGAAAAACTCGCCGCGGTCGAGTCCCATTGGGAGACCAATCCTCCGGGCGCCTCGGCCCCTTTCAACATCCTGGCCTGGCCGGACCGCAGCGGGGAGCGCAACATCGTCGAGATAAAGGTGCCGTATCTCCTCAGCCTGCTCGAGACGCGGTCCCTTGCCGGACAGGTGAAAGGCTTGAAGGAGTTTCCCCCGGAAAATCGCCCGCCCATTGTGGTCCCCTTCTATTCATTTCGAATCATGGTGCTGATCGGGTTCATCCTTTTTGCGGTAATGGTCTGGAGCCTCGTGGTCTGGCTGCGCGGCGGGCTCAAGGCCGGGAGTGTTCAGTTGCATCCATGGCTCCTGAGGGCGTGGACCTGGTGCCTGCCCCTGGGTTATGTCGCCGTTGAAACGGGGTGGCTGACCCGGGAGGAGGGAAGGCAGCCGTGGATCATTTACCACGTGTTGCGCACCGAAGATGCGGCGAGCAGTCTTCCATCCTGGGCGGTGATCGTTTCATTTTTCGGCCTGCTTGCCGCGTACGCCCTGTTGAGCGTTTTCTTCCTGATCTACGCGGGACGGATGCTTCGGAAAGGACCTGACCTTTCCCTCCAGCCCCCGCAGGGCAAGGCCCGTTCCACGAAGGGGGCATGAGGTGGAGCACTCCCTGCTTCCCGCAGTCTGGTTCGCGATTCTCGGATTCATCCTGGTCCTGTACACGATGCTGGACGGCTTCGACCTCGGCGTGGGCGTCGTCTCTCTCTTTATCAGGGATGAAGACAGCCGCGGCATCCTCATGGGCAGCCTCGGCAGCATCTGGGACGCCAATGAGACATGGCTTGTCCTTTTCGGCGGGATCATATTCGGCGCATTTCCCACGGTCTACGGCCTGGTAATGTCGGCGCTCTACCTGCCGCTCGTGCTCATGCTCCTGGGACTGATATTCCGGGCGGTGTCTTTCGAGTTCCGCGCTCTGGCCACCCGCAAAAGGCCGTGGAGCCTTGCATTCGGCTGGGGGAGCCTGGCCGCCTCCGCAAGCCAGGGCCTTGCGTTCGGCGGTCTTCTCTGGGGCCTCGACATCAGGGGCGGCAGATACCTCGGCGGGGTGATGGATTGGCTTTCGCCCTTCTCCTGCCTTACGGCGACAGCGGTGCTGGGCGGCTACGTCATGCTCGGCTCCACGTACCTCATCATGAAGACGGGCGGCACCATCGCCGCTTTCGCGCGCCGCAGCGCCATTGCCGGCGCGGCAGTGGCCGCCGCCTGTGCTGTTGCCGTCACGATGCTTGCCGTTTCGAAATACCCTTCGCTCAAAAACAAGTGGCTTGTGTTCCCCGGATTCCTGCTGACCGTGGTGCCTTTTGTTCTCGGGGTAGCAGCATTTATCGCAATGCTCCGCGCCATACTGAAAGGACGCGAGCGGCGTCCCTTTTTTCTCGCGCTTGCCTTTGCCTTTTTCGGCTACCTCGCGCTGTCCGTCAACTACTTCCCGATCATCGTGCCGCCGTCTCTGACTGTCTACGACGCGGCTGCGCAGCCTTTGACTTTGCGCGCCATGCTCATTGCGGTGGGCATCGCGCTGCCCATCCTTCTTGCCTACAATTTTCTCCAGTACTGGGTCTTCCGGGGCAAGACCACGAAAAGCGGCTACGAGGAAGAATAGGGCGCGATCCGGCGCGCGCTGCGGGGATTACCGGAGGAAGCCCAGGATCGGAAACAAGTTGTCCCACTTCGACCCCCCTTGCGACACGGCAGTCAAAGTGAGCAGGGCGGCGATCTCTGCAATCTCGATGGACGCGCCCAGAGCGTCCCCGGTACATCCCCCGATCCTGTTCCAGGAAATCCTCCAGAAAACAGCCAGCACCAGAGACGCGGCAAGGAGCGGGATGGGAAGCAGAATGATCGATGCGCCGGTCACGATCATGGCACGCAGGATCAGTCCGGGCGGCAGCGACATTCGTGCCGGAAGGATGCCCGGCCCCGTTCTGACATAGGGGAGCACTCTCATTGCAGGCACCACGACTGTGCGGGAGAACATTGTAATCACGGGGAGCCCGGCAACGATGAAGAGAGAGGGCAGGGAGCTGAGTGCAGTAAAACGCGCCAGAAGAGAGAGGCCGATGGCCGCTCCTCCCATCGTGCCGATGCGAGGGTCCTTGAGTATGCGCAGGGTCGCTGACCTCGTCCGCTTTCCATAGAAGGCATCGGCACAATCGGCCAGCCCGTCGAGGTGGAGCGCTCCGGTAAGGAGCAGTGAGGCCGCAATAAGCACCACCGCTGCGACCGTGGGGGGAAAGACCAGCGTTGCTGCAAAATACACCAGCGAGAGAAGTGCACCGATCAGGAAGCCCGCAGCGGGGTATGCGGCGAACATTACCCCTTTCTCTTTGCTTTTCAGGGATTCCGGCATCGGGATAATCGTGAGGAACGCGAGAGCTGAAAACAAGCTGCCCAAAACCTGCGGGGTACCGCGACGCACAATCCGCGGGGCGGCTCCGCGCATGCTTCGCCGGGCATGTGGTCTCATCATCACTGTGCGCTCACGCCCGCTTCAGCGAACGTGGCCATTTCCTTTATTACTTTTGCCCCCGCCTCGATGATGGGCATGGCCAGGGCGCACCCCGTCCCTTCTCCCAGCCGCATGCCGAGGTCCAGGATCGGGTCGAGACCCATGCGCGCAAGCATTGCAGCTTGTGCCTGCTCCACCGACCTGTGAGCAGCGAAAATGTACTCCGTGAGCCTTGGCTCGATCAGCCAGGCGATCATAGCCCCTGCAGTGGATATCACCCCGTCGATGACAACGGGGATCCGGCTCTGCGCAGCGCCCAGCACAAGGCCGGCGATGCCCCCGATCTCGAAACCGCCGACCTTGGAAAGAATGTCAATCGGATCGTTCGGATCGGGACTGCTGGCCGCGATGCTCTCCACGATGACCTGGATCTTGTGTGCGAGCCCCGCGTCGTCGATTCCCGTGCCGCGCCCGGTGAGCCCGGCCACGGGCAGACCGGTGGCCAGCGCTGCAATCGCCGTGGAGGGAGTGGTGTTGCCGATACCCATGTCGCCGGTACCCAGCATGCGGACTCCCTCCATGGCGAGGGTGCGGGCGATGGCAGCCCCGCGTTCGATGCACTGAACGGCCTGCTCCCTCGTCATTGCCGGTCCCCTGCGCATGTTGGCCGTTCCCGGGCCGACCTTTGCGTCGATCAGCGCGCCCGCAGCAACGAGGTCGGACAGATCGGCGCGGCACCCCATGTCTACCACGCGCACTTCGATGCCCGCATGCCGGCCGAGCACGTTGATACCGGCCACACCTGCAGCGAACCCGCGCACCATCTGTCCTGTGACCTCAGACGGGTAGGCGCTCACCCCTTCCGCGGTGACCCCGTGATCTCCTGCCATGACAACGATCACCTTGCGGGAGAGATCCATGCCATCAAAACCAGTGATGCCGGCCACCTTTTCTCCCAGCGTGAGGAGTCTTCCCAGCGCACGCCGCGGCATGAGGAGACTGTCCGCGCGCGCAGCCGCCCTGGCCCTGCCCTGCGCGTCGATATCAGCGATGCGAATGCCTGCAATGTCAGCCACTTATGCCCGCCTTTCCTGCGGCTTGATGCGGATCGGTATGCCGGAGATCATGGAATAGACTTCATCCGCTTCACGGGCGATCACCTGGTTGGCCCTGCCCGCGCAGTCACGGAAGCGGCGCGAGACCGCATTGTCCGGCACAATTCCCGAGCCCACCTCGTTCGTCACGACAATGACTGCACTCCCTGCTGATGCCTCCGCGGCGCGGGCCCGGGAGACCAGTGAAATGGCCTGGGCCGCAGCCGACCCCTCGTCGAAGCTGTCATCCCCGAGGAGGAGGTTGGCCACCCAGACCGTCACGCAGTCCAGGATGACCGTGTGCGCGCTTTTCAGCGCGACGGCCAGCGCCTCCGGCACGTGGAGGGGCTCTTCCCGCAATTCCCACCCTGCCGGTCGGTCCCGCTGGTGCCGAGCGATGCGCCGCGCCATTTCATCGTCGAACGGCTGTGCGGTTGCCAGGAAGATCCTCGGCCCCTCGTATGCCCGGGCCAGCTCCAGGGCGAATCCCGACTTTCCGCTCCTGCTTCCGCCCGTGACAAGGATCAGCACCGGCGTTTTCCTTTCAGCCCTGCTCAGCGAAAGAGCTCGGGATATGCCTTCTCTGCAAGCCATTCGACTGCCGAGGCAATGTACTGCGAAGTGGTGCTCTTGAGCTTCTCCGGCATCATGAGCACTTTGTCATTCTTCACCGCGGCCAGTCCGCGAAACGCTGGATCCCGTGTGAATCGTGAAAGGAAGGCAGACGCACCTCCCGGATCGCCGTACACCCATCCGGGGAGTACGAGAAGGTCAGGGTCGATCTGGAGGACCTTTTCCTTTGAGAGAGGAACCTGTCCCCATTCGTCCGGAGCGAGCCCTGCCACCGCGTCCACGAGCCCGGCGCGGCGGACAATTTCGTCCCACGAGCTTCCCTTGCCCTGCGCCGAGCCCCATGTGGCGTAGTCCATCACCCGCGCCCGCTGTTCCGGTGCGAGCCGTGAAACCTTCTCCGCCACGGCCCCAAGCCGCTTCTCCATCCCGCCGAGGATCTGCCGCCCCTTTTCCTGCTCGTCTGTCATCATCGCCAGTTTCTGGATCTTCTCCTCGATGGAAGTAACCGAGACACCGCTCGCCATCAGGTAGACAGCCAGGCCGGCATCCCTCATCTGCCTCACGGGAGCCGGGTCGCTCCAGTTTGCCACGACGACGAGGTCGGGCCTGAGGGAAATGATGGTCTCCACGTTCTGGGTGAGCTTGTGGGGGACAGCGGCCGCGAGGTCCGCAACGTTCGAGATCTGGTTGTCCACGGCAAATGTCGTGACGGCGATAATGCGTGAGGTGTCGACGAGCGAGAGCAGGATCTCGTCGGTCGCCAATGTCTGGGAAACGATCCGGACCGGCGCGGCGGCGAGCACAACGGCATTTCCCCCGTCATCCACGAGGGTGAGCGGATAGCGCGTCAGCGGGCGCGTCGCAGCCGGAAGCATTGCAGTGATGAGAATGCCGAGGATGGTCAGGGGGATCAGGCGGGTTTTCATGGTGGCATCTCTGGAGCGTTCACAGGGGTATATCGGATTTTTGCCGGCAGGTCAATTCATCTTGACCGGCGGGCCGTCGGGACGTACCTTCAAGGCACCACGCTATGGTACAATCATCGACTCTGGGCTATCCGCGCATGGGGCCGGCCCGCGAACTGAAAAAGGCCCTTGAGAAGTACTGGTCACAGGGCGACGAGGGCGCGCTTCTGAATGAAGCGGCACGCGTTCGCGCGCTGCACTGGAAAGACCAGGCCGCTGCCGGCATCGACCTCATCCCATCCGGAGATTTCTCCCTCTACGACCACGTGCTGGATACGGCAGCCATGCTCGGCGCCTTTCCCGAGCGGTACGGTCCTGCAGGGGAGACAGTGTCACTCTCCTCCTATTTCGCCATGGCCCGCGGGAGCCAGGCTGCAGGCATGGACCTTCCGGCGCTGGAAATGACGAAATGGTTCGACACAAACTACCATTATATAGTCCCCCAGGTCGACGCGCAGCAGCGCTTCCGCCTGTCCTTCACAAAAGCAATCGACCATTTCGAGGAAGCAAGAGCACTGGGCGTGAAAACCAGGCCCGTGCTTCTCGGCCCCGTCACATTTCTGTCCCTCGCCAAGCCGGCAGATGGGAAGACAGATCCACTGTCACTGCTGGACGGCGTGCTCCCGGTCTACGAGCAGACACTGGCGCGCCTGTCCGGCCTCGGCGCAGGCTGGGTGCAGATGGATGAGCCGATCCTCGTCACTGATCTGGATGAGCCGGCCCGTAAGGCATTCCCGCGCGCGTATGCGCGTCTCCGGAAAGTCGCCGGGCTCAAGATCATGCTCGCCACGTATTTCGGCGATCTACGCGAGAATCTCGACCTCGTGCTGGAGTCGTCCCTTGCCGGATTGCATGTCGATCTTGTGCGCGGACCGGCCCAGGGGGAAAAGATACTGTCGAAGAAGCCGAAGGAGCTCGTGCTCTCCCTGGGCCTGGTGGACGGACGCAACATCTGGAAAGCGGATCTGGAGCAGGCAGTCAGTCTTGCCGAACGCTTCGTGGATGCATTCGGCACAGAGCGGGTGATCGTGGCCCCTTCCTGTTCTCTGCTTCACTGTCCGGAGGACCTGTCCCTGGAAACGGAGCTCGACTCCGAGCTCTTGAGCTGGATGGCATTCGCCCGGCAGAAAGCAGCCGAGCTGGCCGTCGTTGCGGGTGCCCTGAACAAAGGACGGCAGAGCGTCAGCGCGGAGCTGGAGGAAAGCCGGCTCGCGCAAAAGACCCGCCAGGACTCGCCGCGCACGATGAACAGGAAAGTACGGGAGCGGCTGGCCGGGCTTACCCCCGCAATGGCGCGGAGGAAGAGCCCCTACGCCGAGCGCCGCAGGACCCAGGCCGCGTCCCTGCGCATCCCCCTGTTTCCCACTACCACCATCGGGTCGTTTCCGCAGACGCAGAAAGTGCGTGCCGCCCGCGCCGAATTCCGCAAAGGAGCGCTCACCACGGCGCAGTACGAGCAGTTCCTCAAGGAGGAGATGGAGCGCACCATCAGGCTGCAGGAAGAGCTGGGCCTGGACGTGCTCGTCCATGGGGAGTTCGAGCGGAACGACATGGTGGAGTATTTCGGCGAGATGCTGTCGGGCTTCGCATTCACCCGCAACGGCTGGGTGCAGAGCTACGGGTCCCGCTGCGTGAAGCCTCCCCTCATCTACGGAGACGTGGAACGCCCGAAGCCGATGACGGTCCGCTGGTCATCCCATGCCCAGTCCCTCACCGACCGGCTGATGAAAGGCATGCTCACCGGGCCGGTGACCATCCTCCAATGGTCATTCGTGCGTGACGACCAGCCGCGGGAGATCACCTGCCGTCAGATTGCCCTCGCCATTCGCGACGAGGTGTGCGACCTGGAGGCCTCCGGCATCAAGCTGGTCCAGATTGACGAACCTGCGCTTCGCGAGGGGCTGCCCTTGCGCCGATCCGACTGGAAAGCGTACCTGACCTGGGCGGTGGAGGCTTTCCGCCTCGCCTCGAGCGGGGTAAAGGATGAGACCCAGATTCACACCCACATGTGCTATTCCGAGTTCAACGACATCGTGCCCTCCATCGGGGCAATGGACGCAGACGTGATCTCCATAGAATCCGCGCGGTCCCGCATGGAGCTGCTGGGCGCGTTCCATGATTACCGCTACCCGAATGAAATCGGCCCCGGCGTGTATGACATCCATTCGCCCCGCGTGCCCTCCGCGGATGAGATCACCGCCCTGCTGGAGAAAGCCCTGGAAGTGCTGAAACCGGAGCAGCTCTGGGTCAATCCGGACTGCGGCCTGAAGACACGGCAATGGAGTGAAGTGAAGCCGGCGCTGACCGCAATGGTCGAGGCGGCACGGCGGCTCCGTCAAAAGAAGTAAGGCTACGAGACCAGATTTCCGCACCCGACTTGAGCAGAAGACCCCGATTCTCTTCGACGGAGCAATGGGAACAATGCTCTACGAGCGCGGCGTGTTTCTCAACCGTTCCTTCGAGGAGGTGTGTCTCTCCGACCCTCAGCTCCTCCTGGCCATCCATCGTGAATATCTTGATGCGGGCGCCGACGTCCTGACCACGAACAGCTGGGGCGCAGGTCTGCCCAAGCTGCGCAGCGCAGGCCTGGCGGAGAAGTTCGAAAGCATCAACCGCAGCGCGGTGGCTCTTGCCCGCAAGGCCATCGCGGAGGCGGGACTCGAAGGTTCCGTGTATGTTGCCGGCTCCATCGGCCCACTGGGCGTCAAGATCGAGCCGCTGGGCGCCATGAGCGCCGTGGAGGCGGAGGGGCTTTTCATGCGGCACGCCTCGATCCTGGCGGACGCGGGGGCCGACCTCATCATCCTCGAGACATTTGTGGACGTGCGGGAGCTGGCCGCCGCGGTCCGCGGCGTCCGCAAAGGATGCGGGCTTCCGCTGATCGCCTCCCTGACGATCAACAGCGAAGGAACCTCCCTGTACGGTACCGAGCCCGAGATTTTCACGGCAGAGATCGATGAGCTTGCGCCGGACGTCATCGGGGTGAACTGCTCCGAGGGACCGAAGATCATGCTCGACACGGCGGAGAAGATGATCAAGGTGGCGCAGCGGCCCCTCTGCATCCAGCCCAATGCCGGAGTGCCCGTCAACGTGGACGGCCGCAATATCTACCAGACCACTCCGAAGTACATGGCCAAGTATGCCAAGCGTATGATCCAGTCCGGCGTGCTCATCGTGGGCGGCTGCTGCGGCACGACCCCTGCCCACATTCGGGAAATGCGGCAGGAGATAAAGGCTCTTGCGCCGAGCATGCCGCGGGAGCGGATCCGCCTGGTGGTTCCTGACACGGGTCTCACGCCCATTGCGCTGGAGAAGAAGAGCCGCTGGGCCTTCAAGCTGGCCCACGGCGAGTGGGTCACGTGCGTCGAGCTGGTTCCGCCCAAAGGCATCGACGTGGAAAAAATACTGGAGAATGCGCGGATCCTCAAGGACAAGGGAATCGACGCGGTAAACGTGCCGGACAGCCCGCGCGCGCAGGTCAAGATGGGCGCGGTCTCGGCTTCGATCCTCCTCCAGCAGGGCACCGGCATCGAGGCTATTCCGCACTACACGTGCAAGGATAAAAATCTCCTGGCCCTCCAGGCGGATCTCCTGGGGGCGCATGCGCTGGGCATACGCAATATCCTCCTTGTCACCGGTGACCCTCCGAACATGGGAACCTATCCCGACGCCACCGCGGTCTTCAACGTGGACGCCATCGGGCTGTGCAACCTGGCCAACATGCTGAATCACGGCTACGACCTGGGACACAATCCGGTCGGACGGCCTACCGAGTACTGCTTCGGTGTCGCCTTGAATCCAAGCGCGGTGAATCCCGAGCGGGAGCTGCAGAGATTCCGCTGGAAAATGGAGGCGGGGGCGGAGTTCGCCATCACCCAGCCGGTCTTCGACGCTCAACCCCTCCTGCGGTTCATCGACCGCCTGCACGGCGCCCCCTGCATACCCATCATCGCCGGCATCTGGCCACTGGTCAGCTTGCGCAATGCCGAGTTCATGAAGAACGAAGTGCCTGGAGTGTCTGTTCCGGATTCCGTGATCGCGCGCATGTCACGCTGCGATACGAAGGAGACGGCCCTGGAGGAGGGGACGGCGATTGCGCGGGAGCTCCTGGAATTGCTGAAAGGGGTCGTGGCGGGAGTGCAGCTGTCTGCTCCCCTGGGCAAGGTCCAGAACGCACTGAATGTCCTCGGGCTTTGAGCATGCGGCAGAGGGATGGCATGGCTTGCAGCCGTTCGCGGTTTTCTATACTTTGAGCTGAAGAGTGCCACAACCGGGCCGGGAGCGCGAAAAATGCCACCAACCGCGCCAGGAGCGCGAGGGAGTGGCCGCAGAATGCCGCCAGGAGCGGCCGTAGAATGCCGCCAGGAGCGGCCGTGGAATGCCGCCAGGAGCGGCCGTGGAATGCCGCCAGGAGCGGCCGTGGTGCCATGGGATATCTCTGGAGACTGTTCGCGTGGGTGGGTCTTTTCCTCAGCATTGCTTTCGCCGCGTTCGTGGCGACATTCCTCTTCACGCGCCGGCGCATCATGCGTCAGGTGGAGGAGGAGCTGGGAAAGGATGCTCTCCTTCTGACGGCCGGCGCGCGCGTCGGGGAAAGCGGCAACGGAGAGAACGGCGGGTCGTCCTTGTCCACCGGTATCCTCATGCTTCTCTCCAGCGGACTGTATTTCCACGCCTGGGTCGGCAACCGCGAGGTTTTCGTGCCCGGACCCTCCATATCCTGGATCGGCGTGTCGGAGATGCATGACAGGCCGCGCGCGGAGCGCCATCATATCGTTGTTCGGTTTCTGAACGCGGCGGGCAAGGAGGACGGTATTGCGATCCGCCTCCTGTACCCCGCGCAATGGGTTGCGGCAATCAAGACCCATTTGATCACACGGGCAGGCTGAACAAGGGGGACACGTGCCGGGCAGCTCATTCGGACGCATCCTGAGCATCACGACATTCGGGGAAAGCCACGGGCCGGGGATCGGAGTGGTCGTGGACGGCTGTCCTCCGGGGCTGGCAATCACCACGGAGGACATCCAGAAGGAGCTGAACAGGCGCAGGCCCGGTCAGAGCGCCATCACGACTCCCCGCGCGGAAAAGGACAAGGTCGAAGTGCTCTCCGGCGTTTTTGACGGGCTTACGACCGGCACGCCTGTCGCCCTCCTGATCAGAAATGAAGACAAGAAGAGCGAAGACTACGAGCCGTTGAAACTGCTCATCCGCCCCGGACACGCCGACTGGACCTACGGGGCAAAGTATGGTGTGCGTGACTGGCGTGGAAGCGGCCGCGCCTCGGGCCGGGAGACTGCTGCGCGCGTTGCCGCCGGCGCCATCGCCAAGAAGATCCTCGGTTCCCGCGGCGCCACCCTCCTGGGGTACAGCCTGGAAATCGGCGGGGTGCGCGCCCGGCAGGTCGATCCGTCTGAAATAGAGAGGAACATGGTCCGCTCCCCGGATGCCGAGGCGGCCCTGCTCATGATCGCCCGCATCGAGGAGGCGCGCGCGGCCGGTGATTCAGTGGGCGGTATTGTCGAAGTGGTAGCGTCGAATTGCCCTGCCGGTCTGGGGGACCCTGTGTTCGACAAGCTGGAAGCTCTCCTCTCGCACGCGCTGATGTCGGTGGGCGCCGTGCGGGGCGTGGAGGTCGGCGCGGGTTTCGAGGCGGCCCGCATGCGCGGCTCTGCGTATAACGACGAGCCCTACAGCGAATCCGGCCGGATGCGGACGCGGACCAACAATGCCGGGGGGATCGCAGGCGGGATTTCCAACGGAATGGACATCGTCGTGCGCGCCGCCCTGCGCCCGCCCGCCTCGATTTCCCGTCCGCAGAAGACTGTTGACGCGAGCGGCGCCTCCGTCACCGTGGAGATCGGGGGCAGGCATGATCCCTGCATTGTTCCCCGCGCCGTTCCCGTGCTGGAAGCCATGGCCGCGCTGGTCCTGGCGGACTGTCTGCTCATCCAGGACGCCTACCGTTCCCGTTGACATCGGCAGGGGAGGCGGTATTAACTTGTCTGGCACGCGAATAGATCAATGTCGATGAAACTCACCCACTACATACGGCCTGACTGTTTCATTGCCGAGCTGCCGGAAAAGACCCGGGAAGACGCACTGCGGAGGATCGTGCACGCGGTTGCGGAGAAGGGCTATATCAGGGACGAAGAGGCGGTCTTCGCCAAGCTCATGGAGCGGGAGAATATCCAGAGCACCGCGGTGGGAAACGGTATTGCCATCCCGCACTGCTTCACCGATGAGGTTCCCGATCTGATCATTACCCTTGCGCGCTCTCGCGCCGGGCTTGAGTTCGATTCCTTCGACGGAAAGCCCACGCAGGTGGTCTTTCTGCTCATGGGTAACCGCAAGGAGCACAGCCTTCACCTGAAAGCACTTGCCCGGATTGCCCGGCTCATCAAGAGCACCTCTTTCATCGAGAGGATCATTGCTTCTTCAACCGTGGAGGACATGGTCAAGGCATTCGAGCAGGAGGAGGGCAAGATCTGATGAAGCTCCTGTTCATCATTCTCAACTCTGCGGAAACGCTCGAGGAAGTCCTCGAAGGGCTCCTGGAAGTCGGCGTGACCGGCGCAACGGTGGTGGACTCCGTGGGCATGGGGCACATCATCGAGGATGTGCCGCTGTTTGCCGGCATGCGCAGCGTGTTCCGCTCCGCAAAGCCCCGCAACAACATGATATTCTCCGTCATCAACGACACGCAGTCCGCGGAGGCGCTGGAAGTCCTCGACAAGATCCTGGGCTGTTCCCAGGGCAAGGGCAGGGGCATTGCCTTTACGCTGCCGGTCGACTCTGCTCTCGGCGTCTGCAAGGAGAGCTGAGCAGGGCCGTGTACGACATTGCGATCATTGGCGCGGGGGTTTCGGGAGCGGCAATCGCGCGTCGTCTTTCCTCCTATCGCCTCGACGTGGCGCTTATCGAACGCCGCGTGGACGCGTCCTTCGGCGTCTCCAAGGCCAATTCGGGCATCATCCATGCCGGCTTTCATCATGCCCCTTCATCCCTGAAGGCCCGTCTGGAGGTGGCGGGCAACCGCGCCTTCGACGCGCTGCAGGCGGAGCTCGGTTTCCCTTTCCGCCGCAATGGCATTATCGTGGCCGCCTTTTCCTGGGAAGAAATGAAAGTGGTCGATGGCCTGTACGCCCAGGGACTTGCAAACGGCGCACGGGGCATTGAAATCGTCGGCCGCGACAGGATCCTCGCCCTGGAGCCCGCTTTGAGCGGCGACGTGGCAGGCGGTCTCTTTGCGCCGGAGGGCGGCATCATCGAGCCGTATCGATTCGTCTTCGCCCTTGTGGAATCCGCCGTCGCCAATGGGGTGCGCTTTCTCACCGGCTGGGACGTCACGGAAGCCATCCGGCAGGGAGACGTGTGGCGCATCACTTCCGGCACGGGGGAGGCCCTGGAGGCGAGGTGGGTGGTGAATGCCGCGGGGCTTCACGCCGACACTGTCTCGGCGATTTTCGGTGCCGAGCACTTCTCCATTGTTCCCCGCAAAGGGGAAGAGTTCATCCTGGAAAGAGGCGCTGCGGGCCCCCCGAGCAGGGTCATCTTTCCGGTGCCGGCGCGCTCCTCGAAAGGCGTGCTCGTCATCCCCACGGTGGAGGGGACCGTGATGCTGGGTCCCACGGCGGAGGAGGGTGAGGACAAGGAGGACACCTCCACGACTCCGGAGAACCTCGACCGCGTGTTCGACCTCGCCATACGGATGGTGCCGCGGATCTCCAAGCGGGACATCATTACGGCATTCTCCGGGCTGCGCCCCACGCTTCCGGGCGATGATTTCTACATCGACGTCTCGCGCGAGGCGCCGGCGTTTGTGCAGGTGGCCGGGATACAATCGCCGGGTCTTACCGCCTCGCCCGCCATCGCAGAGCGCGTGCGTGACCTCCTCCAGGAAGCGGGGCTGGTGCTCGTGGAAAAGCCGGACTGGCATCCGGGCATTGCGCACATGGAGCGTACCCGGGACCGGGCCGTGTCCGATCTGGATCGACTGGTGGCAAAGGACCCCGCTTATGCACACATCGTCTGCCGGTGCGAAGCGGTTTCCGAAGCAGAGGTTGTTGAGGCCATCCGCAAAGGCCACACGACTCTGGACGGCGTGAAATACTATACCCGGGCCGGTATGGGCAGGTGCCAGGGAGGCTTCTGTACCTACCGGATCATGCGGCTCATTTCCCGCGAGACGGGGCTGCCGCTGGAGAAAATCTCCAAGCACGGTCCGGGAAGCGAGCTCGTGACAGGCCGTATCGGTGAGGCCGAGGGCAGGGGGGCATCGTGACGGTTCGCAGCGTCGATGCGGTCGTTGTGGGCGGCGGAAGCGCCGGCATGGCAGCTGCCCTTGCCATGCGCCAGGCGGGTCTGACGGTGGCAATCGTCGAACGCGATCCATTCCTCGGCGGGATCCTGCTGCAGTGCATTCACAGCGGCTTCGGCCTGCACGAGTTCGGCCAGGACCTGACGGGCCCGGAGTACGCGGAGAGATTCATCGGCCCCGTGCTCTCGTCCGGAATCGACATCCTGCTGGATGCCACGGTCATGGAGATACGGAACGAGCCTCCGCGCGGCAAGGTGCTGACCGCATTCTCACGAAGGCTCGGCATCGTCCGTTTTTCGACGCGGGCCATCGTTCTTGCAATGGGCTGCCGTGAGCGCAATCGCGGAAACGTAGCCATTGCAGGCACACGCCCGGCCGGGGTTTTCACAGCGGGGCTGGCCCAGCGCCTGGTCAATGTGGAGGGCTGCATTCCCGGCAGGCGCGCGGTGATCATCGGTTCAGGTGATATCGGGCTCATAATGGCGCGCCGTCTCACCCTGATCGGCTGCAAGGTTCTGGCCGTTGTCGAGATCCAACCCTATCCTTCCGGCAGCGTGCGCAACATCGTGCAATGCCTCAACGACTTTTCCATTCCCCTGTACCTGGGCCACGTGGTGGTGAGGATTGAAGGAAAAGACAGGGTTGAAGAGGTCGAGGTGGCGCCCCTCGACGACGGGCATCCCGTCTCTGCAAAGAGCTTCCGTATTGCCTGCGACACTGTGCTCCTTTCCGTGGGCCTGATCCCCGAGAATGAGCTTTCCCGCGCCGCGGGTGTTTCCATAGAAGCCGGAACCGGAGGTCCCTGGGTGGACGCAGACCTGATGACCCATGTCGAGGGCATATTCGCATGCGGAAATGTTCTTCACGTGCATGACCTGGTGGATTTCGTCACCGAGGAGGCGCGGAGGTGCGGCGAACGCGTGGTCTCCTACCTCGGCGGAGAGCGGAAGCAGGGCATGCTCACAGTCGCTCCAGGAGCGAATGTGCGCTACGTGGTGCCCAATACGTTCGTGCCCGGTCGTGAAAATGTACTTTTCCTCAGACCCCTTGTGGTGAAAAACGAGGCGCGACTGGAAGTGCGGGTGGACGGGCAGGAGATCAGATCGCGGCGCCTGGCCCATGTCCAGCCGTCGGAGATGATAAGGCTCAGCCTGGACAAAGATGCCGTTTCTGTCGGCGCCAAATCCACCGAGTACGGGAGTACCCCGTACGGTGGGGCCAAATCCACCGGGTACGGTGGCGCCATGGAGGTATCGATCAGGTGAGCAAGAGCGTGGAGCTGGTGTGCATCGCCTGCCCGATCGGATGCAGGTTGACCGTCACCTCTGGAATCAAGGGCGATGTGGAAGTTTCCGGCAATCGATGCCCCCGAGGGGAGATCTACGGCAAAGAAGAAGTCCTTGCGCCCAGGCGGATCGTCACGGCCACCGTGCCCACCCGATCCAGCTTGTTCCCCAGCGCTCCGGTACGCACGGACAAACCCCTTGCGCGGGAGCTGATTCCGCAGCTTCTGAAGACCCTGTACGCGCGTACAGCGGACCTTCCGATAAAGCAGGGAGAGGCTCTGATCGAGGACTTCCACGGAGTACGGGTTCTGTTCACCCGCACCCTACCACCTGATGAGGTTCCCCCCGTAGGTTAGTCCGGCCCCGAACCCGAAGGTGAGGAGCAGGTCTCCCTGTTTGATCAGTTTCTTTGAGCACATTTCAGACAAAGCAATGGGGATGGTTGCGGCAGATGTGTTTGCGTACTCTTCTATGTTTATGAAGAATTTTTCCATTGGGATTTTTGAACGTTTCGCCGCTGCCTCGATAATTCGCACGTTTGCCTGGTGAGGCACGATCCAGGCAATGTCCTTGGCGCAGATCTGGCTGCCCTCCATCATTTCCACTATGCCTTCTGATACCACTTTGACCGCGAAGTTGTACACTTTTCTGCCGTCCATCTGAAGGAAGCCGCCCAGGGGATCAGTCTTGCCTTCAACGTACGGGGTACGCGTACCACCTACGGGATGCGAAAGGAGCCCTGAACCTGAGCCATCGGCTCGAAGCACGGATCGGATGATTCCGCGCTCCCCGGGTGTTGCGTCGGCTGTAACCAGCACCGCCCCCGCCCCATCGCCAAACAGAACACAGGTATTCCTATCCTGCCAGTTCGTTATCCTGCTCAGGACGTCCGCGCCCGCGACAAGGACTTTGCGCGCACCGCCCGACACGACAAAACCGCGGGCAGTCTCCAGGGCATAGATGAAGCCCGTGCAGCCGGCAGCGAGGTCCATGGCTCCCGCATTTTTCGCTCCGAGCCTGTCTTGGACGATACAGGAAACCGACGGAAACCCTATGAAGTCAGGCGTTGCCGTTGCCACGATGATAAGGTCTATTTCCTCAGCAGGTGTGGCTGTTTTCTCCAGCACCTTGCGGCAGGCTTCGTATGCAAGGTCGGAGGATGCGACGGAGGGGTCCGCGATATGCCGGTAGCCGATTCCCGTATGGGAACGGATCCATTCGTCGGAGGTATCAAGGGAGGCCGGGAACTCGCTGTTGGCCATCCTCCTGCCCGGTACCGCGAAGTCAACCGCATCGATCACTGCTCGCATGGCAAGCATATTAATGCGATCAAAATGTATGGTCAACAGGCAATTCCGAGCAACGGAATACGAATATTTTAGTCATGTTTTCAGATATCTAATCGGCATATACAATTATAACAATACCGTCCGCGCCTTGACCACGATTTGCTGTGCATGGTATTTTGGGCCGACATGAAAACCTGCTTCCTTTTCCCCGGACAGGGGGCCCAATATCCCGGCATGGCCAAAGATCTCTGGGAGGCGAGTCATAAGGTCAAGGATCTGTTCAAGAAGGCCTCGGAAGCGTCTGGAATGGAGACAGAAAAGCTCCTTTTCGAGTCCTCCGAGGAAGAACTGAAGGCTACTGACAAAACGCAGGTGGCGATTACCCTCGCCAGCCTATGCTCGAGTGCTGTCCTGAAAGAGAAAGGAATTCTGCCGCAGGGGTGTGCGGGCTTCAGCCTCGGCGAGTACGCGGCGTTGTGCGAAGCAGGCGTCATTCGGCTGGAGGACGTATTCCCGATCGTGAAGATCCGCGGCGCCTTGATGGAAAAGGCGGCGCGGTCCCTCGATTCCCATACCGGCGCGCCGGGCATGGCAGCAGTGCTGGGTATCTCCTCAGAGAAGGCGGCGGCGATTCTGGACGGGCTTGCTGCTTCATCGGTCTATCTTTCCAACCACAACAGCCCGAGCCAGGTGGTCGTGTCCGGGACCGCCGCAGGGCTGGAGAAGGCCGAAGAGGCCTTGCGGGCGGCGGGCGCCAGGCGTTTTGTCCGCCTGTCCGTTTCAGGCCCCTTCCACTCGCCGCTCATGGCCGATGCGCGAAGGGAATTCGACGACGCCCTCGCGCCATTCGCGTTTTCCAATCCCGCGATTCCTGTCTACGCGAACGTCACCGGCAGGATGATCCGCACGGGATCAGAGGCGAAAGAGCTCTGCGGCAGCCAGCTCGTTTCCACGGTACGCTGGGTCGCGGTTGAGGAAGCCTTGTCCGCGGATAGCTTCGAACGTTTTCTCGAAGCGGGGCCCGGCACCGTTCTCTGCGGCTTGATGCGCGCCCTGCGCGCCGATGCGCGCTGTGAGCAGGCGGGGACCCTTCTGAGCATCACGAAGGCGGCGGAGAGCGCGGGATGATTCTGAAGGGGAAAAGGGCGATCGTCAGCGGGGCGTCACGAGGCATCGGGAATGCCATCGTGCGGGAGTACCTCCGCGAGGGCGCGATCGTCTACGGTGTTTCGCGCAAGGAGGCAGACAACTGCGCGGAGCTGGTGGAAGCGGGAAAGGCTTCCGGGGGCGTCTATCACTGGCGGCAGGTTGACGTGACCCGGGAAGAAGAGATCACGAAGGCTGTAGAGGCGATTGTCGCGGAGGCAGGCGGAATCGACATCCTGGTCAATAACGCCGGGATCACGCGTGACGGGTTGATTTTCCGCATGTCCACCGCGGATTGGGAGGAAGTGCTGAAGGTGAACCTGACCTCGGCCTTTTTCGCCTCGCGGAGCATGGCCCGATCCATGATCAGGCAGAGATCCGGCTCGATCATAAATATCTCCTCGGTGAGCGGGATCATGGGCAACGCGGGTCAGGTCAACTATTCAGCCTCCAAGGCCGGGCTCATAGGCTTCTCCAAGAGCCTTGCACGAGAGGTGGCCAGCCGCGGCGTGCGGGTGAACGCGATTGCCCCGGGTTTCATCGAGACGGACATGACAAAAGCACTTGCGGAAAAGGCGCGTGAGGCGCTCTTTTCCCAGATTCCCCTTGGACGTGCGGGAACAGCGGTGGATGTGGCTGCGCTCGCCGTCTTCCTCGCCTCGGATGCCTCGGCCTACATCACGGGCCAGGTCATCCAGGTCGATGGCGGGCTTTCGATGTGATGCAAGGAGATTACATGGCACGAAGAGTCGTTGTGACAGGCATGGGCACGGTAAATCCGCTGGGCAACAATGTGAAGGACTCCTGGAAGGCGATCAAAGCGGGGGAAAATGGCATCGGCATGATCGACCGTTTCGATATGACAATGTTCGACTCGAAGATCGGCGGCCAGGTGAAGAACTTCGTCCCGGAGAGCGTCCTCGAGCCAAAGGAAGCCCGTCGGATGGACAGGTTCACGCAGTATGCCATGGTGTCCGCGCTGGAGGCCATGGCGCAGGCGGGTCTCAAGCCCGGCGACGTGGACCCCGAGAGATTCGGTGTCATGCTTGGCAACGGGATCGGCGGAATCGAGACCCTCGAGTCGGCTTTCGGCAAGATTGCCCAGAAGGGGCCGCAGGGACTCCATCCGCTCACAATTCCCATGATGATTGCCAACGAGGCGCCTGCCAACATCGCCATCAAGCTGCAGGCGTACGGACCGTGCTTCTGCGTGGTGACCGCCTGCGCCTCCTCCAACGACGCCATGGGCGACGCCTGGCGCTTCATCCGTGACGGCACCGCCGATGTGATGATTGCGGGAGGGACAGAAGCGCCCCTCACCCCGCTCGGGCTGGCGGGATTCATCAAGCTGCAGGCGGCCAGCACGAGAAACGACGACCCCGCTCATGCGAGCAGGCCCTTTGACAAGGACAGGGACGGTTTCGTCATGGCGGAGGGCGCGGGCCTGCTTCTGTTGGAGGAGCTCGAGCATGCCAGGAAGAGGGGCGCGCACATCATTGCCGAGATGGTCGGTTACGCGGCTACCTGCGATGCGAACCACCTCACGGCACCCCACCCCCAGGGACGCGGCGCCATCAAGGCCATCTCCCAGGCAATCGCCTCGGCCGGGCTTGTGCCCACCGACGTCGACTATGTCAATGCGCACGGGACCTCCACTCCGATCAACGACCCGATCGAGACAAAGGCCATCAAGGCCGTGTTCGGTGAGCATGCGAAGAAGCTGAAGGTTTCCTCTTCCAAGTCCATGACGGGGCACCTGCTTGGGGCGGCTGGCGGTATCGAGGCCATCGTTTCGATAATGGCAATCACGGACCAGTTCTTCCCGCCCACGCGGAACCTTGACACGCCGGACCCTGAGTGCGACCTGGACTACGTGCCGCACAAAGGTTACTCGGGCCGTATCAGGGTGGCAATTTCCAATGCGCTGGGATTTGGCGGGCACAACTCGGTTGTCGTGTTCAAGGAGTACGCGGCGTAACCCAGCCGCGGTACTCCGTGGATTATCGCGCCACAAATGTCGCGGGGTACCGTGACCGCGGTACTCCGTGGATTTATCGCGCAAGCGCTCCGAGCGCCAGCGAGTACAGCTTGTTGCGCACCGAGTCGCTTCGGGAGGCCAGCACTATGGGTGCCCGGGCCCCCATCACGATCCCGGCCTCTTCCGCCTTTGCGAAAAAGATGAGGGCCTTGTAGAGAATATTGGCCGCCTCGATGTTCGGGGCCACGAGTATGTCAGCCCTGCCCGCCAGCTCGCTCGTAATCCCCTTGTGACGGGCAGCCTCCACGCTCACTGCATTGTCCAGCGCGAGCGGGCCTTCCACCCGCGCGCCTTTGATCGCTCCCCTTTCCGCCATTTTCGCCACACAGGCCGCGTCCACGGTCGCCGGCATGTCAGGGTTCACCGTCTCAACTGCGCAGAGCATCGCGACAATGGGCTGCGGGAGACCGAGCTTGTGGGCCAGGTCAACCGCGTTCTGCACGATGTCGAGCTTCTGCTGGTAGTCAGGAGCGATCGTGAGCGCGGCATCGGTCACGAAGTAGAAGCGCTCCGACGCTTCGAACTTGAACACGCCCACGTGCGAGAGCGTGCGGCCTGTAGTGAGCCCATTTGACTTGGAGAGCACCGCATGCAGGAGATCGGCGCTCTGCAGCAGCCCCTTCACAAGTATGTCTGCCTCGCCGGCTGCTATGAGCTTTACCGCCGCTGCTGCGGCCTCTGCGTTCGTCGCCGCATCCACGAGGTCGCAGTCGTGCAGGGAGAGCGACCTCTCCCGTGCCGCCCGCTCTATCTCCTCTCGATGTCCGACGAGAATGGGCCGGGCGAACCCGGTATCCCGCGCTCCAGTCAAAGCCTCCAGGATGGTGGAATCTGCCGCCTGGGCTACGACGAATCGGGCTGGTCCAGCGGCCCGCGCCGCCTCGATGATCTGCGCAAAGGTGTTCATGACGCCCTCCGGAATCGAGTATATCATGGAGGAAAGAGGTGACGCATGAAGGAGCTGAGAAACACGCACGTAGCCCCGGGAAGAAAGATCCCCCGTACGCACGGGGACATATGGCCCATGACGTGGGCCGACGATGACGCGATCTATTCAGCTGCATCGGATACAAAGGGATGTCCGGAGGGCATGTTTCAGAAGGGAAGGAACGTCGCGATCGTAAAGATCACGGGGGAAGCGGATTCTCGCACAATCACAACGCTGAACCCCATGGAGCAGTTTGGAGAAGCGCTCAGCTATGAAGGGGACGGCGAAGGGAAGGGATCGTGGAAAGGTTCCGGCCTGATCTGCGTCGACGGAAAACTGGTTCTTGCGGCGTTTCACCACAGGTATGCCTTCGAGCTTAAAAGATATCCCTGGTATTCGGCGACAGACTCCCGCCTGATCTGCTCAGAAGATCATGGCGCCTCGTGGAGCCGGTTTTCCGAAGGAAAAGCATTCAAAGGTCCTTTCGGCAACCCTTCTTTCGTTCAGTTCGGGAAGAACAACGAAAACGCCAGGGATGAGTTCGTCTATGCAGTGTCCGGAGCGGAAGGAAGATGGGAAAATAACGACAGCTGTATTCTTGGGAGGGTCCGACGGGACAGGATAATGAACACAGAAGCGTGGAGCTTCTTTTCGGGTCTTGATGGCGCAAAACCGCTCTGGGGCGATATCGGGGAGGCAAAGGCGACCCTCGTGGCATCAGGGAAGATCGGCTGCGGGCCGGAAATCCTGTGGCACGAGGAATCAGAGAGTTTCCTTTTGCTCACCTCGTCATATCCGGACCTTTCACCGAATTTGAAGGGCTATAAGGAAGCCATCGATGCGTGTCACACCCGCAGCATATTCACGATATTTCAAGGGCACACGCTGTGGGGTCCGTGGAAAGTTGTCTATGAAGGCAGCGGAACCGGCGCGACGGACTACCTTCCCCGAATGCCGTGCAAATGGCTCTCAGGAAGAAGAGGCTCCGCCCCGATTGTAAGCGCAGGCAATTTCGAAAGCAGACCGAACGTGGAAGATCACTACGGCTTCGTGGTGGGCACTGTCAGCTGGGAAATCAGATAGAGGCGCGAGAAGGCGCGGCATCCTGCCGGCCCTGGAAGAATGCCTTTGGCTTATGTGCGCTACCGAACAGAAACAGGTCGGCGTCTATGCCTCCATTTTGCATTGCAAGGAGAAAGTCGGAATGAAACGAGTGTGTGCCTGGTGTCAGAGGCCGCTGAACAGCGAACCTGACAGAGGAACCCCGGTGAGTCACGGGATCTGCAATCTCTGCTTTGAAAATGTTCTAGTGAAAATAAGGCTGCTCGGCGATCTGCGCACCGCGATCAAATCCCCGGTTGAGGGTAACAGGAGAAGCATTCTCCGCAGTCAGCCCGCAAGTCCCCGCACTCAATAGGGGGCATCTGCGATACTCGATGGCTTGGCGCGACCTCAATCCTGTGGTCTGCCTTGTTCAGGTGGTCCATGGTTCCATCTGTGTTTGCCGGCGGTCGGACTTGAACCGACACGAGAGTTGCCCCTCACCAGATTTTGAGTCTGGCATGTCTGCCATTTCATCACGCCGGCGCTTCTGCGAGCATAACCAGCGAACCGGCAAGCTGTCAACGAAGAGCCGCGCTTGACACCACGCCGTATTTCGGTACGGTAGTGTCCGGGGCCCATAGCTCAGTTGGTTAGAGCGACGGACTCATAATCCGTTGGTCCAAGGTTCAAGTCCTTGTGGGCCCAAATCAGCTGGATATCTGGCCGTCCGCCAGTCCGAGAGGCAGCGGAGCCGGGCGTTCGAAAGTGCTCGAAACGCGATAATGGCGTCCGGTCCGGGACGCGTCATGGATTCCCTCCATGACGTCGAGCACATGGTAGAGCAGCTCACCGCTGGCCCGGTGCGGGCGGTCCGCGCGAATGGCGTCGGCCATGTCGGCAACCCCCAGCCCTCTGCTGTTCTCGATGTAGCCGAATTGAAGGGGCATCTCGTCCCATTCTTTTGCATCTCGCTTCAAAAGCTTCACCGGGCCGCCGAAAGTGTTCGGGTCAGGGACGGCGAGGCTGCCTTCGGTGCCGTAGATCTCCATCCACGGCAGGTGCGTGCCCCACACATCGAATGACATCAGCAGGGTTCCCACCGCTCCGGAAGTGAAATCCAGGACCGCGGCGACGTGTGTCGGCACCTCCACGCTGATCTTCGTGCCCTGCTTTGGCTGGCTCGTGATCGTGCGTTCGCTGTAGGACTTCTGGGCAGATCCCGTGACCCGGGAGATGGGACCAAGGAGGAACGCCAGGGCCGTGATGTAATAGGGCCCCATGTCGAGCACCGGCCCTCCGCCCGCCTGGTAATAGAATGCGGGATCAGGGTGCCAGCGCTCGTGCCCGGGGGTTGTCATGAATGCCGTGGCGCCGAGCGGTCGGCCGATCGCCCCCTCGTCGATCAGCTTGCGGCAGGTCTGGATGCCGCCTCCAAGAAAGGTGTCCGGCGCCCCCCCGACGCGCCTGCCGCGCCGGACCGCGGCCCTCAGCACGGCCGCCCCGTCCGCCCGCCTTATCGCCAGGGGTTTTTCGCTGTAGACATGCTTCCCCGCGTCCAGGGCAGCGCGGGAGACATCTTTGTGCGCCCGGGGCGGCGTGAGGTTCACCACGATCTCGACTTCAGGGTCACGAAGCAGCTCCTCGACGGTGCATGCCCGTGGCACGCCGTACCTGGCGGTTGCCGCCTGCGTCCGCTCCCGGATCAGGTCGGCGCACGCCACGACCCGGGTGTGGACAAACCGTTTCGTCAGGTTGGTCAGATAGATGCCGCTGATGTTGCCGCAGCCGATGATGCCGATACCTGTTCGTTCCATTGCTATCCTCTCCTACCACCGCATGGGCGCGCCGGTGTGATCAACGAACACCGGTCCGTCGATGCTCCACTCCCTTTCAGAAAGCTCCAGTATGGCGCGCGCGGACTCCTGCGTGTCGTACTTCGCATCCTCTCCGCCCATGCGCGTGCGCATCCAGCCGGGATGGACGGCAAGAACCTTGACGCCTTTCCCTCTCAGGTAGTTCTGCAGGATCATGGAGGCCATGTTGAGAGCCGCCTTGGACATGCAGTATGCGTACCAGGCGTCGCGTTGGCAGTCGGCAATGCTTCCCGCCTCGGAAGAAATGTTCACCACCATCTTCTGCGGGCCGGCGTTGAGCAGGGGAAGAAAGTACTTCAGCACCCTGAGCGGTCCCATGGCGTTCACGTCGAGGGTTTCCGCGGCTGCATCGAGGTCAATACGCTCGATGGGATTTGTGGCGTTTTCCCGATACAGGAGAGCCGCATTGTTGATTATCAGATCGAGACGCCCTGCCATCCGGCCCACCGCTTCTCCGGCGGCCCTGACCGATTCTTCACTGCAGACGTCGATGACCACCCGGTGCATGGCGCCGGGATATTGGGCCTCCAACGCCGTGAGCGGCGCAGACGGAGAACGCGCGCCGGCAAAGACGCGGTTGCCGGCCTCGAGGCATAGCTTTGCCAGGGAGAGGCCGAGTCCCCTGTTTGCGCCTGAAATGAAGATGTTTTTCACGGTCTCCGCCTCCAGAACAGATGTCCCTGATATCGGTTGGCTTTGCACCCGGGAACGTGTACGTTACCAGCGGCCGTCCCTTCAGACAGTCGAAAGAACAGATGCAATCCGCTTGACAAATGGCATTGCCAATCATAGCATTCGTGTACGTAAACGGACAAGGGGGCGCATATGTTGGACTCGAAACGGAAACCGAAAATCGGGATTCTCGGGATCATGCACGGCCTGTACGACGAGAAGCAGCCGCAGATCACGACGCAGCAGGAGGCGTTTGCCCGGCAGGTCGCTTTGCGCCTCGCCGATGTCGCCGACGTCGGGTTCTCCCACGCAGCGAAAAGCCGTGAACAGATCGAGCAGGTGGTGCGCGACTTCAACACGCAGGGCTACGACGGAATCATGATCATCATGCTGTTGTACAGCCCCGGCTTCCGTCTCATTGCCGCCCTGCGGGAGAACCGTCTGCCTGTCATGCTTGCCAATATCCAGCCCATCCCGAGCGTCACCACCGACTGGGACTGGGCCCGCCTGACGACCAACCAGGGGATTCACGGCGCACAGGACACCGGCAACATGCTCTATCATGCCGGCATACGGCCAGCGGTGGTGACGGAGGACTGGAAGAGCGATGCGTTCAAGTCATTCGTCGCAGACTGGGCGCGCGCTGCCAAGACTGCCGGGGAGCTCAAGCGCATGCGCATTGCCTCCTTCGGCCGGATGAAGGGGATGGGCGACATTGTCGGCAATGACGAGATCATGCTCAGGGTCCTCGGTCCTGAGGTGAACTTCGAGGGCATCGGAGACGTCCGCAAGCGGATGGACGGGGTCACGGACAAGGAGATCGATGCGCAGATAGCGGAGGATTCCCGCAATTTTGCCATCGATCCGCGGCTGCCGCGTGAGAATCACCGCTATGCCGCGCGGCTTCAGCTCGGGATAGAGCAATTCCTGAAAGAGTTCAACTATGACGGCTACAGCGCGAACTTCGGCGTGTTCGAAGAGGACGGACGGTTCACCCAGATTCCGATGCTCGCGGCATCCAACCTCATGGCAAAGGGGTACGCGTATTCCAACGAGGGCGATGTGCACACGGCTGCCATGGTCGGGGCCGGCCATGTCCTTGCGGGGGACGGCCATTTTACCGAGATGTATTCCCTTGACTTCGAGAAGGACTCTGCGCTCATGAGTCACATGGGGGAGGGGAACTGGAAGATCGCGCGGAAGGATCGGCCCATTCGCCTCATTGACCGGGAGCTGGAGATCGGGGGTCTTTCCAATCCGCCGACGACCGTCTTCAGCGCACAGCCGGGGCCTGCCACCCTCGTTTCCCTGGTCCCCCTCGAAGGGGTGGTGTACCGCCTGGTCGTGTGCCAGGGAGAAATCCTCGATACCCCGGAGTACAAGACCGTCCCGATGCCTTATTTCCACTTCAAGCCGGATACCGGCATTCGGCGGTCAATGGACAACTGGATCCTCGCCGGCGGCACTCACCACCAGGCGCTCGTGCTTGGACGCCAGCTGCGGCGCTGGAAGATGCTCTGTGAGATCCTGAAGGTGGACTGCGTCACCGTGTAGCGGGGGCCCTGTACAACGGGCACGACAGGCGGAGGTCCGAGACACTTGGAAAAGCGATATGTCATGGCGATCGACCAGGGGACTACCGGCACGCGGGTGATCCTGTTCGACCACGAGGGAGATGTGCATTCCAGCTCCTACCGTGGAGCCGCCTATCTTGCAGGCCTGGGAACCGGATTCTGGCGCGACGAAGACGAGCTTTCGCGGCAGTGGAAGCTCGAGAGGACATTCGAGCCGGTGTTCAGCGCGGACAAGCGGGAAAGTCTGTACGCAGGCTGGCAGGAGGCGGTGAAACGGGCCCTGCGCTGGGAACACCCGAAGGCCGGCGCATAAACAAAACGCGGAGGTTTCGATGAAGGCGAAGGTCACGGTTCACGAGCAATTTCGCAAGGGAAAGGTCGACGACAGGTTCTTTGGTTCGTTCGTCGAATACCTCGGCCGCTCGATCTATGGGGGCATCTACGATCCCGGCCATCCCACCGCAAATGCGCAGGGCTTCCGGCGCGACGTGATGGATGTCACCAGGGAGCTTCGAATCCCGATTATCCGTTACCCGGGCGGCAATTTCGTCGCGACCTATGATTGGGAGGACGGGATCGGCCCGGTGGAGAAGAGACCCGCCCGGCTGGATCTCGCGTGGAAAGCGGTGGAAACGAACAGGGTCGGCCTCCACGAGTTTGCGCAATGGGCGCAGGATGTTTCTGCCGAGATCCTGATGACCGTGAACCTCGGGACAAGGGGAGTGAGGGAGGCCCTCAATCTCCTCGAGTACTGCAATCATCCCGGGGGCTCGTACTGGAGCGATCTGAGGCGAAAGAACGGGCAAGAGGAGCCGTTCAATGTCAGGCACTGGTGCCTGAGCAACGAGCTCGACGGCGTCTGGCAGGTGGGACAGAAGACAGCCTATGAATACGGACGGCTCGCCAACGAGACAGCGAAGGCAATGAAGCTCCTCGACAGCTCGGTCAAATTGTGCGCGTGCGGAAGCTCCTTCCGCCGGATGCCGACATTCCTGGAATGGGACCAGACCGTCCTCGACCTGTGCTACGACACTATCGACTACCTCTCACTCCATTCCTACCTTCGCAATGCGGAAAAGGATCCCGATACCTACCTGGCGGAATCCATGGACATGGAGGAGATGATCGACCTGACCGTCAAGATGTGCGACTGCGTCAAGGGCAGGAAAAAGAGCCCCCGTACCATCGACATCTCGTTTGACGAGTGGAATGTCTGGCCCCGGGCCAAGGAGGACGACCGGTTCATCGATCCCTGGAGGATTGCCCCGCCGCTTCTCGAGGAAACCTATACAATGGAGGATGCAGTGGCATTCGGCTGCATGCTCAACGTGCTCTTCCGGCATGCCGACCGGGTAAAGATCGCCTGCCTGTCCATGCTGGTGAACGTCTTCGGACCCCTCATGACTGAAAATGGAGGGGCCCTCTGGAAGCAGACCATCTTCTACCCGTTCAGCTACGCGTCCCGCTACGGCCGTGGAGATTCGCTCGACGTGCGCCTGGACAGCCCCGGCTACCAGAACAAGGTCTACGGACACGTTCCCTTTGTCGATGTGAGCGCTGTGTACAGTGAAGAACGGAAAGAGGTTGTGTTCTTTGCGGTGAACCGCAGCCGCGCCGAGAGTGTCGTCCTGGAGACAAATCTCAGCGGATTCCAGAAGGCGAGCATGGTCGAACATGTCATCCTGGACAGCAAAGAGCCGGGGACCTCCAACACCAAGAGTGCACCCAACGCCGTGATGCCTCGCACGGCAGCGGCAGCCCGCATGGAGGGGGCAGCCGCCCGGGTGTCGCTTCCTCCACTGTCGTGGAACATGCTGAGGTTCTCCGTCTCAGGCTGAGACTAACCGGGACAGCAGAACCGCCGCGATCGTTACTGCGGCGCAGCTGGCAAAGTTCACCACGTCGTTGTTCACGAATGCCATGCCGCGTGCCAGCCGGTTGGGCGTTCCCTCATCGCTCACGGCGCGCTCCGTCAAGAAGAAGGCGGGGTGCCCGCGTTTCGCGCCGCCGTTCGCAGTCACATACTGCGCCTGCAGCGTTCCACCCAGAAGGCTGTCCAGCAATGAGCCGAGAAAACCCGCCGCGGCCACGAATGCCCCGACCCGCACAAAACCCCCTGTCAGAATCCGAAGCGAGAGATTCTCCGCCGCGAAGATCAGGGCGATGAAAGCAGCGCCGCCGAAGGAGGCCGCGCAGCCTGCCGGGCTCACGCCTCCCGAGATCCCGCGCGGCACCGGCCGCAGGCCGGGCAGAGAGACGGGGTTGCTTCGCGACAGGACTCCCAGCTCGCTCGCCCAGGTGTCTGCATTGGACGAGGCGAATGACACGGCAAAACCCAGCGCCCACGCGGGATCACGGGTGATGCCGAAGAGAAGCGCCATGAGGGTTCCCATGCCCCCATTGGCCAGGACTTGAAAGAGGTCCCGCCTGTTTCCTTTTTGATGAATGGCTTTCAGTGCTTCCTTTTCCGCCGGGCGCACCCATCCCAGCGCCGTGGAAGAGACGAAAAACGCCATGAGAATGAGCCAGAAGAAAGGGCCTCCGGCGGCGAAGATGACGGTCCCGGCTGCAACGCCGACAATAGCCCCACCCGGATCCACGGAGCCGCGCCAGAGTGCAAGGACGGAAGCCGCCGCATTGAGCACGAGCCCCGCCGCCAGCAAAAGGAGCAGGCTCATGCAAAGACCCCCGCGTACAAGAGCACCGTGGCCAGGGGCACGGTGATGTTGTCGATTCCCAGGGGTGTAAGCACTTCCACGATCGTGGCCGCGGCTGCGGTGAGGGCGGAGACGGCCAGGGCAGCAGCAGGCGCGCCGAACCGGGAGTTGAAAACAAGCGTGAAGCACAGCGAGACAGCGAATGAGGCGCCGAACATTGCCGCGGAGCCTGCGACGGTTTTTCGGAGCCACGGTACAGGAGTGCGCGCGTACGCGCTCGGCCCGAAGGCCGTACCCGTTCGGCGAATACTCCGTACCTCGTGGATTTGGCTGCGCCGCCGAAGGGGGGCTTGGGCCCGCCTTTCCCCGACGATTGCGGCCAACCCGTCGCCCCAACCCAGCACCAGGACCGCCAGCCCGCCGACCCAGACCGGAATCACCCCTCTCCAGCAGAGGTTGACCAGGATCAGGAGGGAGACGGGAAAGTATACGGTTCCCCAGTTGCGCGCGTCCGCCCCCTCGTCCATGGCAGGCAGAAGACGGAACCGGATTGCCAGCGCATTGATCGCGATAAAGCTCGCAGGGCCGACCGAGGCAACCCATGGGTCGTCCATCAAGGCCATGGCAATAAGCCACCAGTGCGCGACCCCGATATGGATGACTTTGCGCGTGACGGACGGCGCAAGGACACTGCGGCGCATGAGAATGGTCGCGATCCCGATAAAGCCGAACACGAACACGTATGAGGCGACTATTCCCAGAGTGTCCCTGAGGGCGGCTGACATGGGGGTGAGTATACCGACACGGAGGCGGGGCAGGCTATGGACCGATGAAGGACACGCGTTCCCTCCGACTGTGGGAATGTGATATACTGCCCCCCCAAAACCCATGGCAGCAACACGCGAGCCTCTTCTCCATGCACGGCGCATTGTCATCAAAGTGGGCACCCGTGTGGCCACCGAAGGAGACAATGCGTTCTCCGTCGACGTGATCGGCAGGCTTGTAAAGCAGATTGCTGCCCTAAAGACGGCCGCAGGCGGGACCGAGGGCGCTGACGCGCGCTCTTTCATCATAGTGAGCTCAGGCGCGATAGCCCTCGGGCTCAATCGCATGAAGCTCTCCACCCGGCCCAAGGAGATCAACCTTCTCCAGGCCGCCGCGGCCATGGGTCAAAGCAGGCTGATGCACGCGTATGAGCGGGAGTTCGAGGCGGTGCACACGGAAACCGCGCAGATCCTTCTCACCTACGAAGACATCAGGAGCAGGACCCGATATCTCAACATCAGGAACACGATTTTCACTCTCTGGGGTTTCGGGGTGGTGCCGATCGTCAATGAGAATGACACGGTATCATTTGCCGAGATACTCCGCTTCGGCGACAACGACATCATCTCCGCGCACCTGGCGAACATGCTCGATGCGGACCTTCTCGTCATGCTCACCGACACCGACGGCGTGTATGACAAGGATCCCAAGGCGCACGATGATGCGCGGATCCTGCGCACCGTTGCAAAGGTGACCGAAAGCGTGCTGGCCGGCGCTGAAGGCAAGGGTTCCGCGTTCTCCACGGGCGGCATGGAATCGAAGATACGCGCGGCGGATCTGGCCACCCGCAGCGGGGTCGGGGTCGTCATTGCCGGTGGGGACGGCTGCGACCTTCCCGGCATACTCGCCGGTGGGGAGATCGGGACCTGGTTTGTACCGGCGCTCCGCAGGATGAAAGGCCGCAAAAAGTGGATGGCGTTCAACCCCCAGACCGAAGGATCGATCGTGGTGGACAGGGGCGCCGAGAGGGCGATACTGAAGCAGGGACGCTCCCTTCTTCCTGCCGGCGTGACGGGTATCCGCGGCGCATTCGCCATGGGGAGCGTGATTTCCATCCTGGACGAGGACGGCAGCGAGATAGCCCGGGGGCTGAGCAACTTTTCCAGTGAAGAGCTTGAAAAAATCCGCGGCATGAATACCAATCGGATCCACGAAGTGCTCGGGGTAGAGGAACACTTCGACGAGGTGGTCCACAGGGATAACCTGGTCGTGGTGGCCAAAGGAGACTGACATGGCTGACGTGCAGCACTACATAGAGACCCTGGCCGCGGCGGCAAGAAAAGCCTCTGTCGGGCTGCGGACCCTCACGGCATCCACGAAGAATGCGGCCCTCATGGCCATGGCGCAGTCCCTGGACAGCCGCAGGGCGTCGTTGCGCGCGGCAAACGCGCGCGACCTGGAGCGGGGACGGAAAGCCGGCCTGTCCAGCGCCATGCTGGACAGGCTCACCATCACGGACACACGCATCGACGACATGATTGTTTCCCTGAAGGAAATTGCCGCCTTTGAGGACCCCGTCGGAGAAGTCATCGGGGTCCGCAGGCCCCAGGGCTTTACGCTGGAAAGGGTGCGCACGCCGATCGGCGTCGTGGCGATCATCTACGAGTCCCGGCCGAATGTCACCCTGGATGCGGCGGCACTCTGCCTGAAATCGGGCAACGCGTCCATCCTGCGCGGCGGAAGTGAAGCTCTTGAAACGAGCAAGGCGCTGGTGGAGTGCGTCCGCGACGGCTGCCGGGCAGCCGGCGTGGACGGGGATGCCGTGCAATACGTGGAGCGGACCGAATATGAGGCAATCGACATCCTGGTCACCCAATCAGCCACGGTGGACCTGGTGATTCCACGCGGTGGAGAAGCGCTCATCCACAGGGTGGTGGAGAAGGCCACTGTACCGGTCATCAAGCATTACAAAGGGGTCTGTCATATCTATGTCGACGAGAGCGCGGACCTGGGCATGGCTGTTGAAGTCGTCACCAACTCCAAGGTCCAGCG
>Ga0265316_10000946_pt1 | contig 31662 bp, 2 predicted proteins | sample 4522metaG_FD_202092 | JGI IMG/M metagenome (GOLD analysis project Ga0265316, IMG submission 202092) | Rhizosphere microbial communities from Carex aquatilis grown in University of Washington, Seatle, WA, United States - 4-5-22 metaG | ecosystem: Host-associated > Plants > Roots > Rhizosphere >...
GCCGGGACAGGCCGCCGGCGGCGAGCCGGGCGCCGACAGCCCGCTGGCCGGCACCCCGTTCCATGTCAACCGGCATCCCCGGCCTTGGGCCGGCCCAGGCCCGCGCCGCGCCGGCGTCCATGCCTACGGCTTGGGCGGAGTCAACGCCCATGTGATCGTGGAGGCGCCGCCCAGGCCGCGGGGCGCCGCCGCGCCGCCGCCCGCCGAGCAGCCGATGCGCTTCCCGCTGGCCCCGGAAACCGGGGCGGAGGCGGCGGAATCGGTGGTCGGGGATTTCTATGACTACGTCACCCGCGACGGCCACGAGGAATTCAGCGAAACCTATCTGACCCTGGCGCCGTTCCCGCGGCCGGTGCCGGGCTTCTCCTGGACGCGAACCTTGCAACAACCGTCGGCCCACCCGGAGCACCACCGCCTGCTGCTGGAGAAGCAGCGGGAAATGCGGGCGGTGGCGTTCGCCCCGGTGGATTTTTCCGCGCTGCGCCGCTGCATGGACATCGGCTGCGGGCTGGGCACCGATTTGATCATGCTGGCCGAGGCCCACCCCGGCCTGGAAGGCGTGGGCTACACGCTGTCGCCCGCGCAGGCGCAAGCCGCCAGCCGGCGCGTCGCGGCTCGGGGCCTGGGGCGGCGGCTGGCCGTCCACTGCCGGGATTCGGCCCGCGAGCCGTTTCCGGGCCGCTTCGACCTGGTGTTCGGCTTCGAGGTGGCCCACCATGTCGCCGACAAGGACGCGCTGTTCGGCCACATCGCCGAGGCGCTGGCACCCGGCGGGCATCTGATCCTGGCCGACACGGTGGCGGGCACCCTGGCGCCGGTGGATCTGCCCTCGGTGGGCAGCCACACCCTGCCGCGCGGCGACTATGCCCGGTTGTTCGCCCGCCACGGCCTGGAAATTGTCGATTGCGTGGATCTGTCGCAGGATATCGCCAATTTCCTGGCCGATCCGCAGTTGGACGCGATGCTGGCCGACGAGGCGCGCACGGCCGGCCAATTGGGACGCGCCGGGAACTTCCCGCTGGCCGAGGCGGTGCAGCGCTCCTGGGACGCTTTCGGACTGGCGCTGCGCGAAGGGCTGATGCTTTATGTGCTGATCGACGCCCGCCCTGCCCTGCCTGGCCGCGACCCGCTGGCCGCGAATTTGAGAATGATGGAGGCTTCATGATCCCTTACGCCGAACGCCTGCGGAAACTGCCCGCCGCGAACCCGCCGCCTGCCGCCCCGCTGGACGCCATTGTGCGCTTGGCGGCCGAGGTGCTGGCCGTCCCGGACGCGGGACTGGATCCGGGCCGCAGCTTCGCGGATCTGGGTCTTAGCTCCTTGCTGGCGGTGCGCCTGCTGGAGCGGATCAACCGCGCGTTTGACCTGCGCCTGGGCGTCGAGGCCTTGTTCAGCCACGGCGATTGCCGGCGGCTGGCGGCCCACGTCGAAGCGCTGGCGGCGGCCGGCGGAAGCCGGGACAGCCCGCGCGCGGCCACCGCCGCGCCCGGCTTGGCCGCTGGACAAGCCATCGCGGTGATTGGCTACGCCGGGAAATTCGCCACGGCGGCCGATCCGGAGGCGCTGTGGCAGGCTTTGTCCGAGCGGCGTCCGCTGCTGTCCGAGATGCCGTCCTGGCGCCGCCGCGATCTTGCGGCCCGCCCGCCGCGCGCCGGTTTCCTGGCGGACGCCGAGCGTTTCGACGCGGCTTTTTTCGGCTTGTCCCCGCGCGAGGCGGCGGCGATGGATCCGGTGCAGCGGCAATTCCTCGAACAAGCCTGGTGCGCGCTGGAACACGCCGGCCTGACCCGGGCCGCGCTGGCCGGGCAGACCGTCGGGATATACGCGGGCGCGGCCGGCAGCGGCTACGAGCGCAGCGTGCCGTTGACCGGCAAGGCCGCCGACGCCTATGTGATGACCGGCAACCTGCCCTCCATGACCGCCGCCCGGCTGGCCTATTTCCTGGATCTCGACGGCCCGGCGGTGACGCTGGACACCGCATGCTCGTCGTCGCTGATGGCGGTGCATCTGGCCTGCAAGGCGCTGCTCGACGGCGAGGTGGATCTCGCCATCGCCGGCGGCGCCAGCCTGTTTGTCGACGAGCGCCCGTTCCAGGCCATGGAGCAGGCCGGCATGGCATCGCCTGGCGGCGCATGCCGGCCTTTCGACGACGGCGCGGACGGCATCGCCGTCGCCGAGGCGGCGGCCTGCGTGATTCTAAAACCGCTGGCGCGGGCGCTGGCCGACGGCGACCGGGTGGACGCGGTGATCCGCGCCACCGGCGCCAACCAGGACGGCCGCAGCAACGGCATCACCGCGCCCAGCGCCAAGGCCCAGGCCAAGCTGCTGCGCCAGGTGTTGCGGACGGCCGGCCTGGATCCGGACGGCATCGGCCTCGTCGAAGCCCACGGCACGGGCACCCGGCTGGGCGACCCGATTGAGGCGGCGGCGTTGCGCGAGGTCTACGGCGGACGCCCGGCGGGCCGGCCCCTGCGCGTGGCCGCGCTGAAAGGCTGCATCGGCCATGCCTCGGAGGCGGCCGGCATAGCCGGGCTGGTCGCCGCGATCTTGGCCCTGGGACACCGGCGCTTTCCGCCCATCGTCGGTTTCGCCACGCCGAACACGCACCTGGCCGAGGCGCAGGCCGCAGGCGACGCCTTGGAATTTTCCGGCCAGCCGGCTCCCTGGCCCGAACCGGCTGGGCAGCCACGCCGGGCGGCGGTCAGTTCGTTCGGCTTATCCGGGACCAATGTCCATCTGATTGTGGAAGAAGCGCCGCCGCTGGAAAGCCCGGCGCGGGAGGCTCAGGAAGGCCATCCCGCGCTGTTGTTTGTGCTGTCGGCGGCGAGCCCGGCGGATCTCGCCCGCCGCCGCGCCGCGCTGGCCGCGTGGCTGGACGGCCAGCCCGAGGCCATTCTGCCCGATCTGGCCCGCACCCTGTTGCTGCGCCGCGAAGCCATGGCCTGCCGCTGGGGCGCGTGCGCGGATTCCGTCGCCGCGCTGCGGCGCACGCTCGCCAAAGCCGACGGCCCGGTTGACGACAGCCGGCGGGCGGACTGGCTGGCCGGTGCCGCGCCGCGGGCGGACTGGCTGCCGCCCGCCGCCCGCCGCCCGCCGCTGGCGCTGCCGACTTATCCGTTTCAAGGCCCAAGGCTCTGGGGAGGGCTGACCTTGCCGGAGGCCGGGGAAGCCGCGCGGGCCGGCCATCCGCTGCTCGGCGAAGCGCAGCCGGACGGCGGCTTTTTGCGTGTGTTCCAGCCCGGCGAGGCGCTGGTCGCAGACCACCGCGTGGCCGGGGTGGCCCTGCTCCATGCCGCCGTGCTGCTGGAAATGAGCGTGGCCGCGGCAAACCGGCTGGCTCCGGACGCTTCGCTCGTCGATCTGTGCTGGTTGAAACCGCTGGAAATCGGCGCGCCCACGCCAGTCCATATCGGCGTCGAAGACGGCGTTCTGAGCATCACCGTGGCGGGCTGCGCCTATGCCACCGCCAGCCTGGCATCCACAAAATCCGCGCCGCCCTCCGAGCGGCTGGACGCGGAAGCCTTGTGGCAACGCCTGCCCGCCGCCGAAGCCGCCGCCGGGGCGGGGCCGTCGGAGGTGTTTCTAGGGGCCAGCTTTCCGGGGCCGGATCGCGTCCGCGCCGATGGCGCGGAAGCCCTGGCTTTTCTGGAGCAAGCGCCCGCGCAAGGGTTGGATTTGCCGCCGGCCTTGCTGGACGCCGCGATCCGCACCGCGGCGGCGGCGGTGGCCGCAGCCGAGCAAGGCGTCGCCAAGCTAAGATTCCCGGCCCGGCTGGAAGGCCTGCGGCGGCTCGCCGCCCTGCCGGCGCAAGGCTTTTGGCTGCATGCCCGCCGCCGCGCCGAAGGCAAGGCCCGCGCGGTCGAGCGGGTGGATCTGGGCGTGTTCGACCGCCACGGCAATGCCCTGTTGCGATTGGACGGCTTGACGCTGGCCGCCGCGCCCGACCCCTCCGGAGCCTTGAGCTGGCGCGTGGCCTGGCGGGAAACGCCCGCCCAGAACCATGGCCACCGCGAACCGGGGGCGGATTTGATCGTCGCCGAGTTGGGCGACGCGCTGGCGGACAGCTTGGCGCTGGCGTTTCCGGCGGCGCGGCGGCTGGCATTCGCCGAACTGGAGGCCGGCCTGGCCGCCGCCGTCGCCGGCCTGCCGCAACGGGCGGGCATCTGGTTCGTGGACGCCCAGTCCCAAGACCGCACGACGGCGCTGCTGCGCCTGCTGCGCGCCTTGGCCGCGCAGGGTTTGGGCGATGCCGGCCTGACGCTGCGGATCGTCACCCTAGGCGCGCTGGCCGTCCTGCCCGGCGAAGTGCCGTCCGATGCAGACGGGGCTTCCGTGCTGGGCCTGGGCAAAGCCTGTGGCCGCGAGTTTCCGGCGTGGCGGCTGCGCTTGATCGACCTCGGGCCGGAGTTGACGCCTGGCGCGGTGTTGCGGGAACGCCTGCTGGGCGAGCCCGGCGACGCGCTGGGCGAGCCGGTCGCGCTGCGCGGCGGCTCGCGCTTCGCGCAACGGCTGGAACCTTTGGACGGTGGAAGCGACGCCGCGCCGGTCACGCTGGCGGCGGGCGACCATGTCATCATCGTCGGCGGGGCGGGACGGCTGGGCCGGATCGTCGCCCGCCACCTCGCCCGCCGGCACGGCGCACGGCTAAGCCTGATCGGCCGCTCGGCGGCGGATGCCGGGCGGCTGGCCTTGCTCCAGGACATTGCGGACAGCGGCGGGCAAGCCCGCTACCACAGGGCTGACATCACCGACCGCGCCGCGCTGGAAGCCGCGCTGGACCAGGCCTTGGCGGAATACGGCCCGGCGGCTTTGCTGATCCAGGCGGCGGTCGATCCGGCGTTCGCCCGCATCGAGCGGGCCGCCTTGGCCGAATTCGAGGCCGCGCTGGCCCCCAAAACCGTCGGCTTGCGCCATTTGGGCGCCGCGCTGGAGCATCGCGCCGTCGCCGCGCTGGCCGTGTTTTCCTCCATCGGCGCGTTCACCGGCTTTCCGGCCAACGACGGCCAAGCCAGTTATTGCGCGGCTTGCAATTTTGAATCCAGCCATGCCCGGCAGCTCGCGCAACGCCTGGGAAAACCGGTGCGGGTCATCCATTGGGGCTTGTGGGACAGCGGCGACTATCCGCCGGAGGCGCTGGCCCGGATGCGGGACGGCGGCTTGTACGCGATGGCCCCGGACGGCATCGGCGAAGCGCTGGAAACCCTGCTGCGCGCACCTTGCGCCCAAGCCGTCCACGCCGATCTCGCGGCGGGGGCTTGGCAGGACCTGGGGGTGCCGCCAGAGCGGCTGGCGTCTTTCCAGGCACCACTGGCCGAAGCCGCGCGGCGGGCCATCGCGGCCGATCCGGCGGTGGCCGACGCGGGTGGATTGGCGCAGTCGGCGGCGGTCTTGTCGGAACGCATCGGTGCCGGGCTGGCCGCTGCCTTGTCGGCGCGCGGCTTCAAACCCGGCGAGACCGTCACCCGCGCCGAAGCCGTGCGCAGGCTTGCGCTGCTGCCGCGCCACCGCCCCCTGGCCGAAGCTTTGCTGAACATGGCGGCGCGGCGCGGTTTTGCCCAAGGGGAAGAGGGGCGTCTGCGCTTCGCCACGCTGGCCGTCCCTCATGCGCGGACTGCGGCAGGCGCGGTGACTGTGGCACCCGGAATGCACGCGGCGCTGCGGCTGCTGGAGCGCTGCCTGGACGCGCTGCCGCAGGTGCTGGCCGGCGAAACGCCCGGCACCGACGTGCTGTTTCCTGAAGGGGCTATGGACTGGGTGGAGCCGATTTACCGCGACCAGCCCGTGCTGGCCGATTGCAGCCGCCGCTTGGCGGCGGCGGTCGCCGCCGCCGTGGCGCAGGGTGGCGGACGCATCCTCGAAATCGGCGCGGGCACCGGCTCGACCACCGGGCCGGTGCTGGACGCACTGCGCGAGGCGGGCTTGGAGCAACGCTGCCACTACCTCTACACCGACGTGTCCAGGGCGTTCGTGCGGCACGGCCAGACCCGCTTCGGCGCACGCATCGGCGCGGCCCGGGTGCTGGACATCGCCCGTCCGCCGCAGGCGCAAGGCATGGACTCCGCCGCCTGGGACATCGTCATCGCCTCCAACGTGCTGCACGCCACCCCGGACATCCGCGCCACGCTGGCCCATGTCGCCGCCTTGCTGGCGCCGGGCGGCATCGCGCTGGTCAACGAGATGGTCGAGCCCGACGATTTCGCCACGCTGAGCTTCGGCCTGCTGGACGGCTGGTGGGAGGCCCAAGACCCCGAATGCCGGCTCGCCGACGGGCCGATTCTGAGCCTGGCCGGCTGGCAGGACGCCTTGCGCTGCGCGGGATTGCAAGGCCGCTGGACATATGACCGCGGTGGCCGGCCCGGGCGCGGCGACGGCGGGCAGGCGCTGGTGCTGGCGTTCAAGCCGCCGACCGGCGCGGAAAGCGCACGGCGGCTTGCGCCGGTCGAGGCCTTGGCGCGACCCGTTCCGCGCACAGCGCTCGCAGCCGCCGACGCGCCACCGCCGGCCGACCGCGCCGGCGTGGAGGCGGTGCTGCGGGAGCGGCTGGCCGCCATTTTGGACATTCCCGCCGCCACGCTGGAGCGGGACCGGCCTTTCATGGAAATCGGCGTGGATTCTTTGATCGCGCCGCAAATCGCCGAAGAGGCGCAGGCCGCGCTGGGCTGCCCGTTGCGTGCCACCGACATTTACAAGCACGGCAACCTGGCCGCGCTGGCCGCGCATCTGCTGGCGGCGTACCCGGACCGGCTGCGCCTGCCAGTCCGCGAAGCAGCCGAAGAGCCGGGCCGTCCGTCAAGCCTGACAGCCGCCGAAACCGCGCCCTGCCAGCCCGATCCGCGGCAGGACGCCATCGCCATCATCGGCCTGTCCGCCCGCTTCGCCGGCGCGCCGGATCTGGACGCGCTGTGGCGGCTGCTGGACGAGGGCCGCCACGCGGTCACGGCGGTGGACCGTTTCGACCTCGCCCCCTGGTTCGACCCGGCCGGCGGGCCGGGCAAGACCTATGCCCGCTGGGGCGGGTTTCTCGACGACTACGACCGCTTCGACCCCTATTTTTTCAACATCACCCCGGCGGAAGCCGAGGTCATGGATCCGCAACAGCGCGTGTTGATGGAGGAAGCCTGGAAAGCCCTGGAAAATGCGGGCCTAGACCCGGATGCCCTGTCCGGCGGCCGCTGCGGCTTGTTCATCGGCGCCTCGGCCAATAATTACCAGGCCTCGGAAGGCTCGCCGGGGCTGCGCACGCTGGGCGGCTCCATGGCGATCCTGTCGGCGCGCATGGCCTATGTGTTGAACCTGCGCGGCCCGAACTTCCCCATCGACACCGGCTGCTCCTCGTCGCTGGTGGCGCTGCACCAGGCCTGCCTGAGCCTGCGCTGCGGCGAATGCGACCTGGCCCTGGCCGGCGGCGTGTCGGTGAATCTGATTTCGCCGGAAATTTTCCTGTATCTGGCCGATGCCGGCATGGCGTCCCACAATGGTGCCAGCCGCGTTTTCGACGACGGCGCCGACGGCTTCGTCCCCGGCGAAGGCGCCGGGGTGCTCGTGCTCAAGCGCCTCGCCGACGCGCTGGCCGACGGCGACCGCATCGACGCGGTCATCGCCGGCTCAGGCATCAACCAGGACGGACGCACGGCGGGGCTCACCGCGCCCTCGGCGGAGGCCCAAACCGCGCTGGCCCTGGAAGTGTACCGCCGCCATGGCCTGGATCCGTCCGAATTCGGCATGGTCGAGGCCCATGGCACCGGCACCCGGCTGGGCGACCCCATCGAAGTCCAGGCCTTGACCGAGGCCTTCCGGAGTTATACCGGCCGCCGGGGCGGCTGCGCCATCGGCTCGGTCAAGACCAACATCGGCCACACCATGGCGGCGGCGGGCATGGCCGGCATCGCCAAGGCCGTGCTGGCGCTGCGCCACCGCCGGATACCGGCCTCGCTGAATTTCGCCGCGGCCAACCGGCACATCGACTTCGGCGACAGCCCGTTCTTCGTGCCCGTCCAAACCCTGCCCTGGCCCGAGGGCCGCGCGCTCAAAGCCGCCGTGTCGTCCTTTGGCTTTTCCGGCACCAATGCCCACATCGTGCTGGCGGCGGGCGTCGCCTCGCCGGCGGACGCCGCGCCCGGCCCCCAAGGCCCCTGGCTGTTCGCCGTCTCCGCCCGCGACGCCGCCGCGCTCAAGCGCCGCCTGCTCGACCTGGCGGACTGGCTGCGCGGCGGCGGCCGGGAGGCCGATTTGGCGCGGGTCGCCGAAACCCTGGCCCGCGGCCGCGCCCACGGACGCCACCGGCGGGCGCTGCTGGCGGCAGACCGGGCGGAATTGCTGGCCGCGCTGGAACAGGCGGCGTCCGCGCCGGCGTCCGCGCCGGTCAGTTCCAGCCATATTCCCGGCGTGGCCGCCATCCCGGCCGGCGCGGTGGACTGGCGGCGTCTGGCGCAAGCCTACGAGGCCGGAGATCTGCCCGACTGGGACGCGCTGTTTGGCCCTAGGCGTCCGCCGCTGGCGCTGCCGGCCTACCCGTTCGCGCGGGAACGCTTTTGGACGATGCCCATGCCTGGCGTCGGCGAACCAGCCGACTATCCGGTGCAGGCCGGGCACCCGCTGCTGGCGGCGCACCGGGTTGGCGGAATCTGCATCCTGCCTGGCGCGTTGAGCCTGGAATTGTTGCGCGGCGGGGCTGCGGCCATCGCCGACGTGGCTTGGCTGCGCCCGCTGACGGCGGCGGACACCCCCGCCCGGCTGCGGGTGGCCGGCGAAAACCCGGTCGAGCTGCGCGCCGACGGCGTGGCGCTGGCGCGAGGACGGCGCGAGCCGGCGGGGGTGGCCCCCGCCGCGCCGCCCGGCCCGGCGGCAGGCGGCACCCGGCTGGACGGCGCGGAACTCTACGCCCGTTTCGAGCGCGCCGGTTTTGACTATGGCGCGGTGTTGCGCGTCGTCGAATGGGTCGAAATCGGCGCGGGCGCGGCCCGCGCCCGGCTGGTGCCGGCCGCGGGCCTGGAGCACGACCCCCTGCTGCTAGCCGCCGCCCTGCTGGACGGCGCGCTGCAAACCGCCGCCGCCATTGGCCATGCCGACAGCACCCGCGCCGCCGACGGGCAGTGGGTGCCGCATCGCCTGGGGGCGCTGCGGGTTTGGCGGCGGCCCGCCGGAGTTTGTTTCGCGGAAGCCCGGCTGGAACCCGGCGACGACCCCGACAGCCTAGTGTTCAGCGTACTTGTCCGCGACGGCGACGGCACGCCGCTGGCTGCTTTCGAGCACATGGCCGCGCGCCGCCTCGCCGCCGCGCCTGCCGCCGCCGCCCCGCAAGTCTTCGTGCCGCAGTGGCGTCAGGCGCCGCTGGAAGCCGGCTTGCCGCCGCCTGCCGCCATCGCCCTGGCCGGCGGCGACGCGCGCCTTGAAAGCGCGCTGCGGCGCAATTTCCGCGACGCGCGGCTGTTGGCCATCGACCCCGCCGCCGATCCCGCCGCGCTGGCCCGGGAGTGGGCGGCGCTGCCCGGCCCCTTGCTGGTGGTTCAAGTCCTGGCCGAACGCCCGCCGGCGGAAGTCAGCCCGTTGACCCCCGCCGATGGGCTGGCCGGACTCGATCCGCTGCTTTCGACCCGCGAGGCGCTGCGGCTGGCCCGCGCCCTGCTGCTGGCCGGAAGGGCTGACGGTGCGCGGCTGTTGACCGCCGCCGCCGGCCCGGCCGGCCATCCCGGCGGCTTGGCGTCCGCCGCCATCGCCGGGCTGTACCGCACGCTGCGACTGGAAGCCCCGGCCTTGGACGCCCGCGTGCTATTGGCCGCACCGGGCGTCGATTTGGCCGACGCCTTGAGCCGGGAAAGCTTGGCCGTGGCCGGCGACGACCCCTGGCTGCGCCACGAGGCCGGGCCGAACCGGCGGATCTTGGGCTGGGAGCCCTTGGCGCGGCTGCCCGCGCCGACGCGCTTGGCGGCGGGGCCGGGAACCGTCGTCATCAGCGGCGGGTTGGGCGGCATCGGGCTGGCGCTGGGGTTGCGGCTGGCCACCGAAGGCGCGGCCCGCATCGCGCTGCTGTCACGCGCCGAGCCCGGCCCTGCGGCGCAAGCGGCGATCCGTGGCATGGAGCGCGCTGGCGCGACAGTGCTGGCGTTGGCGGCTGATGTCGGCGATCCGCGCGCCTTGGCAGCGGCGCTGGCCTCGGTGCGCGACCGCCTCGGCCCAATCACCGCCGTCTATCATCTGGCCGGGGTGCTGCGCGACGGTTTTCTGCTCAATAAGCCCGAGCGGGAACTGGCCGAAGTCTTCGCCGCGAAGGCGCACGGCGCGGTGCTGCTCGATGGGCTGACGCGGGACGACCCGCTGGAAGCCTTCGTGCTGTTCGGCTCCCAGGCGGCGGTGTTCGGCTCCATCGGCCAGGGGGATTACGCCGCAGCCAACGCCTTCCTCGCGGCTTTCGCCGAGTCGCGCCAGGCGGCGGGCCGCGCGGGCAAGACCCTGTGCGTCAATTGGCCGTTGTGGGCCGAAGGCGGCATGCGGCCCGGTGCCGACGCGACCGCCTACCTGGACGGCATCGGCGTGGCACCACTGCCGTCCGCGCTGGGTTTCGATCTGTTGGCGCGGGTGTTGGCCACAGGCGTCGCCGGCGCGTTGGTGCTGCACGGCCGCGACGGCTTGTTCGAGCGCCTGCGGCCCGAGGCCGCCCCCCGCCCACAGACGGCCTTGGAGCCGTTGGCACCAGGCGCGAGCTTCAATTATTTATGCGGGCTGCTGGCCGGCATCACCAAGCTGTCTCGCGAGCGCGTCGAGCCGGACACGCCGTTCGAGGATCTGGGCATTGATTCCATCGCCATCATGAAGCTGAACCGGCAGATGGAGGCCGACCTGGGGCCGGTCGCCAAGACGCTGTTCTTCGAATACCGCACGCCCGGCGCACTGGCCGCGCATTTGTCGCAGGTGAAAAGCCGTGAACTCGCCGGCCGGCTGGCACCGCCCGCCGCCGAAGCCGCGCCGCCGCGCGAAGACAGCAAACCGCCAGCGCAAACCGCCGAGGCCATCGCGATAGTCGGCGTCGCCGGGCTGTATCCGCTGGCCTCCGACCTGGAGGGCTACTGGGACAATCTGCGCGAGGGCCGCGACTGCGTCCGGGAAATTCCGCCGGAACGCTGGCCCTTGGAAGGCTTTTACGACCCCGACCGGAACCGGCCTGAGACCAGCCATTGCAAATGGGGCGGGTTCATCGACGACGCCGATTGCTTCGACGCCCGGTTTTTCGGCATCTCGCCGCTGGAGGCCGAAACCTTGGATCCCCAGGCGCGTAAATTCCTGGAAGTGTGCTGGAACGCCTTGGAAGACGCCGGCCTCGATCCCGCGCAGATGTTCGACAGCCTCCCGGAGCGCGAACGGGCGCGGCGTGCTTGCGGCGTGTTCGTCGGCGTGATGTACGGGGATTATCAGTTGTTCGGCCCCGAGGAGGCGCAAAAGGGCAATCTGATCGGCCCCAACGCCGACTATTGGAACATCGCCAACCGCGTCTCCGCTTTCCTCGATCTGCACGGGCCGAGCATGGCCGTGGACACCGCTTGCTCTTCGTCCTTGTCGGCGATCCATCTGGCTTGCCAGGCCATCCGGGCCGGCGATTGCGCCATGGCCCTCGCCGGCGGCGTCAATCTGTGCCTGCATCCGCGCCGCCATTGGATCTTGAGCAAGGCCGGCATGGCCGCTTCCGACGGCCGTTGCCGCAGCTTTGGCGACGGCGGCGACGGCTATGTGCCCGGCGAAGGCATCGGCGCGGTGGTGCTGAAGCCGCTGGCCCAGGCCCGCGCCGACGGCGACCGCATCCTCGGCGTGATCCTGGGCAGCGCCTTGAACCACGGCGGCAAGACCGGCGGCTATACCGTGCCGAATCCGCTATCCCAAGGCGAGGCGGTGTCCGCCGCGCTAGGCCGGGCCGGCATAGACCCCCGCAGCGTGTCCTACATCGAGGCGCATGGCACAGGCACGCCGCTGGGCGACCCCGTCGAAATTCGCGGGCTGGCCTTGGCCTTCGCGGAGGCCATGCCGGCGGACTGCGCCATCGGCTCGGTCAAAGCCAACATCGGCCATTTGGAATCGGCGGCCGGCATCGCCGCCCTGACCAAGGTGTTGCTGCAAATGCGCGAACGCACGCTGGCCCCGACCCTCCACGCCGAGCCGGCCAACCCCGGCATTGATTTCACCGGCACCGGGTTTAGGCTTGCCACCCGCCGCGAGCCTTGGCGCGGCCCGGCGAACCTGCCGTTGCGCGCCGGCATCAGTTCCTTCGGCGCCGGCGGGGCCAATGCCCATGTGATCGTCGAAGCCGGCGAGACGCCGCCGGTGGCGGCGGACGATCCCGGCGCGGTCTACGCGCTGCTGCTGTCCGCCCGCGACGAGGACGCTTTGCGCCGCCGCGCCCGCGACCTCGCCGGCCATTTGCTGGCGGAGGCCGGACGCCGCCAGGCCCTGCGCGACATCGCCCACACCCTGGCGCAAGGCCGCAAACCGTTCGGCCTTCGCCTCGCCGTGGTGGGCGACCGCCGGGAAGGCCTCGCCGCCGCGTTGCAAGCCTACGCCGACGGCCTTGCCCTGCCGCCGGGCGTTTGGAGCGGACTGGCGGGCGGCCACGCCGCCCCGGCCGAAACAGCGGATCCGGCCGACTTGGCCGCGGCGTGGATCGCCGGCGCCGCGCCGCCGCCGCTGCCGGGCCGGCGGGTGGCGTTGCCCGGCTACCCGTTCGCCAAGCGCCGCCTGTGGGTGGACATCGGCGAGCGCCGCGACACCGCGACGCCGCCGCCGGACGCGATATACCGTTTCGCGAGCGACCAGCCGCCGTTGGCCGACCATAAAATCGGCGGCCGTTTGTTGCTGCCGGGCGCGTGGCCGCTGCGGCTGGCGCTGCAAGCGGCGGCCGGCCCGTTCCTGCGGGACATCCGCTGGCCGGCGCCGGGCCTGGCCGGCGCCGGCGCAACGCTGGCAGTGCGGGTCCGCCGCGACGGCGAGCGGATCGCGGTCTACGCCGAAGGCGGCGCTTGCCTGCTGGAAGCCCGCGGCGGCTCCCCCGGGGACGAACCCGCGCCGCCGGATCTGGATGCGCTGGCCACCCACTGCCCGGAATATTTGGACGCCGCGGCCATTTATGCCGCGCTGGCCTCGGCGGGCGCCGAGTACGGCCCGTCGTTGCGGGCGCTGGAGGACGTCCGCTTCGGCGACGGCGCATGCCTGGCCCGGCTGCGGCCCGGGCTTTCCGCGGAGGCCGCGCTGGACGCGGCGTTCCAGCTCTGTTTCGCGCTGATTCCAAAGACGCTCGCGGGCATGGCTTTGCTGCCCGCCGGGATTGGACGCATCGCCGTCAAATCCCGGCTTGAGGACGTCCGCGTCGTGGTGGCAACCCGCCGCGCCGCCGACGGACAAGGGATAAGCCTTGATATCCAGATGCTCGACGCCGATGGCTTGACGGTGGCCTGGATCACGGATTTCCGCGCCCGCGCCGCGGCCCCGGCCAAGCCGACCGCGCCGGCCCTAAAGGAACCGCCTCTGCGGCTTCTGCGGCCCGAATGGACGCCCATCGAGCCGGCGGCGGAGCCTTGGACGCCTAGCCATGCCTGGGTGCTGGCCGAGCAGCCGGGCGACCCGCTGGCCTTGGCCCTCGCCGCCGCCTGGGGCGCTGAAACCGGCGCTTTGTCGCAACCGCCGACGGGCTCGCCGGCCGCGGTGGCCATCGTGCTGGGCGGGGCGTCCGGCGATCTCCGCGAGGCGGCGCGGCGCGCGGGGTCTTTGCTGGAAAACCTGTTGGAGCGGCTGCGCGGCTGGGCCGCCGCCGCCCGGCCACCGGCCTTGTTGCTGCTGACCCGCGAGGCGCAGCTGCCGGGCCTTTCCGGGGGCGTGGACGCGCCGGGAGCCGCCGCCGCCGCCTTCCTGCGCGCCGCCGCGCGGGAGCGGCGGGATTGGAATGTGGTGACGCTGGATCTGCCCGCCGCGCTCTGGGCGGAGACCGCCCTCGGCGAGCCGCTGCCTGAGGCGGTACTGAACGCCCTGCCGCGCACGGCAGGTGCCGACGCCGTGCCGCCCGAGCGGGCCTGGCGCGACGGGCTGCTGTTGCAACGGGTGCTGGCCCCGGTGGCGTTGCCGCCCGCCGCCCCGCCTTGGCGCGACGGCGATGTGCTGTTAGTCGCCGGCGCCGGCGGCCTGGGCGGCCTGCTGGCTCGCCATGCCGCCGCTTGCGCACAGGTGTCGACAGCCTTGTTGGGCCGCAGCCCGCAGCCCAATCCAGCGACCGCCCAAACCCTGGCGGCGCTCCAGGCGCTCGGCCGGCCAGCCTTGTATGTGCAGGCCGATTTGGCCGACGCGGCGGCGGTGGCCCGTGCCGTGGAAAAAATTTCCGCCGAACTCGGCCCGGTCACCTGGCTGGCGCACACCGCCCTGGTCATGGGCGACGCGCCGCTGGCCGAGCTGAGCCCGGAGGCACTGCACCGGGTGCTGGCGCCGAAGAGCGTCGGACTGGCCAACCTGGCGGCGGCGGCGCGGCCTAGCCGCGGCCTGTTGCTGTTTTCATCCAGCAACGCCTTGACCGCCAACCCGGGACAGGCGGCCTACGCGGCGGCCAGCGCCTTCGTCGATGCCGCCGCGTTGAGCCTGCCTTGTCCGGCGCAGGTGTTTGACTGGGGGTTTTGGGGCGAAACCGGGGCGGTGGCCGACGCTACCCATCAAACCCATCTGGCCCGCCTCGGCGTGCTGCCGATCCGCGACCAGGAAGGGCTGGAAGCCATGGAGCGGACCATCGCGGCGGGCTTGCCGCGGGTCGCGGTGCTGCGAGTCGCCGAGCGGCTGGTGGAGCCAATGGGGATAGACCCGCGCCGCGCCGTCCATTGGCGCGGCGACGGACGGGGACTTGCGCTCGCGGCCGCCGCGACGGCGGCGGCCCAGGCCGTCCAGCGCGCCGCCGAACCCTTCGCCGACCCCGGCGTCGACAGGTTGAACGCTTACGCGGCGCGGCGTTTGTGGCTGGCCTTGAGCGAACTGGGCGTGGACATCGGCGCGGGCCAGCCGCTGGACGGCGCAAGCCTGGCCCGCGTCTTGGACGCAAAGCCTGGCTATGCGCCGCTGGCGGACGCCTTGGCCGAGCTGCTGCGCCGCGCCGGCTTCAGCGACGGGCAAGGCCGCTCCACCGGCGTTCCCGCCGAATCCTTGGAACTGGCCCGCGAACGCGCCCGCCTGGAAGCTGCGGCACCTGCCGCGGCGCCGACCCTGGCCTTGCTGGAAACCTGTTCGCAGGCCTTGGGCGAGGTGGTGGCGGGACGCCGCGAAGCCGCCGAAGTCTTGTTCCAAGGCGGCGACTCGGCGGCGGTGGCCGCCCTGTACCGGGGCAATCCGGTGGTCGACCATTTCCAGCGGCTGGCGGCGGCGGCGGTGGCCGGGGCGGTGCGCGGCCGGCCGGCGGCAGGCCCGGCGCGCCTCCTCGAAGTGGGCGCGGGCACCGGGGGAACCACCGGCTTCGTGCTGGACGCGCTGGCCGGCGTGGAAGGCTGGCGCTACCGCGCCACCGACCTCAGCGCGGGCCTGGTCGCCGCGGCTGCCGACCGCCTCGATCCGGGGCGCGCCCGCCTGGACGCCGGGCGGCTGGATGTGAATCTGCCGTTCGGGCCGCAGGGGGTCGCGCCGGGCAGCGTCGATGTGCTGGTCGCCGCCAATGTCTTGCACGCCACGCCCGATTTGTCCGAGGTGCTGGCCAATCTGAAGGAAGCCCTGGCGCCCGGCGGACTGCTGGTATTGAACGAGGCGACCAGCCGCCAGGACATCAACACCTTGACTTTCGGCTTGACGCCGGGCTGGTGGGCGTTTCGCGACGGGCGGCGGCGCTGTCCGCACGGGCCGTTGCTGGATGCGGCGCGCTGGGCGCAGGTGCTGGCCGAGGCGGGCTTCGCGGTGGCCGGCCGTTTCGGCCTGCCGCTGGCGCGCGGCGGCGAGCACCCGTTGCAAACCGTGATAGTCGCCGTCGCCGACGGCTTCGCGCCCGATCCGGCCCGCCGCGCGCCCCAAGTCCAAGCCGCGCCCAAAACCGTCCGCACGGAGCCGGCCGGCCTGTCCGGCCTGGAACAATCGCTGCGCGGCCTGATCGCCGAAACGCTGCGCCTGGACGCCGGCGAACTCGGTTTCGACGACAGTTTCGCCGACCATGGCGCCGATTCGATCCTCAGCGTGGAGCTGGTGCGCCGCATCAACGCGGCTTATGCCGTGGACATCAAGAGCACCGCGCTGTTCAATTACGCCACCGTGCGGGAACTGGCCGCCCACCTCGCGCGTGAGCATGGCGTCGCCGCCGCGCCCCAGGCCGCGGAAGACCCGGCCGGCGGCGGCAAGCAGCGCGCCCGGCGTCTGCTGGAGGTCATCGAGCGCCGCCGCACCGCCGCGCCAGTCAACAGGGAGGCTGAATTTTGGCACCGGGAGGCCGGGGCGGAGACGCCGAAAGCCGCCGACCCCTTGCCCGCGCCGCCCCAGCCAACCGCCGACCTGGACGAAGTGCTGCGCCGCCTCGAATCCGGCGAACTCAGCGTTTCACAAGCTTTGGAGTTGAACTATGCCGATGAATAAGCGGAACCGCCCCGCATCCGCCACCTTCGCCCCCGGCCTGTTCGCCGGGTACACGGTGCTGATCACCGGCGGCGCGGGCACCATCAACCGCGGCATCGGCCACGGCTTCGCCCGCCTGGGCGCGGCCGTGGCGCTGCTGGGGCGCACCGCCGCGACCTTGGATGAGGCGGCGCAGGAATTGCGCGGCCACGGCGGGCCGGTGCTGCCGCTGGTGGCCGACGTGGAGAAAATCGACACGCTGGAGGCGGCCTGCCGCCGCTGCGAGGCCGAGCTAGGCCCGATTGACGTGCTCATCCTAGGCGCCGCCGCCAATTTTCCCGCCCCTGCCGAGCAGATGAGCGCGTCGGGCTTTTCCAAGGTGATCGATGTGGATTTGAAAGGCTCGTTCAACGCCGCCCGCGCCGCTTTCGCGCAGCTTAAAAAAACCCGGGGGGCTATCATTTTCGTGTCGGCGACCAACGCGCTGATGCCCTTCGCCTTTCAATGCCATGTCGGCGCGGCCAAGGCCGGCATGGACAGCCTGATGCGCGGCCTGGCGCTGGAATGGGGGCCGCACGGCATCCGCTGCAACAGCATCCTGCCCGGCCCCATCGAGGACACCGAGGGACTGGGCCGGCTGCTGACCCGCGAAGACGTGGAAACCCTGCGCCATTATGTGCCGATTGGCCGCTTCGGCACCGTCGAGGATGTCGCGGCGGTCGCCGTGTTCCTGGCCTCCCCGGCGGCTTCGCTGCTGACAGGCGTGGCCCTGGTCGCCGACGGCGGGCAGGCGTTTTCAGGTTCGGCCATGGTGGCCGAAGTGATGGCGAATCCTTAAAGATTTCCCGATTCCAAGACTAATGGCCGTTATGACTATCCCACATTCCCAGCCGGAATCCTCCGCCGCCCGCATCCGCGCGGCGGTGTTCGCCATGGTGTCGGAAGGCCGCCTGGACGCCGCCTTGGCCAAGCGCCTGCTCGGCAAGGCCGCGCCCGCGGCGGAGGCCGCCGACCCTCCCGTCGCGGTGATTGGCATGGCCGGCCGCTTCGGCGATTGCGACGACCTGGACGCCTATTGGGACATGATCGAGGCCGGCCGGCACTGCCTGCGCCCGATCCCGGCCGGGCGCTGGCGGGACGGCGGCGAGGGCGCGGTGGGCGGCTTTCTGCAAAATCCCGACCTGTTCGATCCGCTGTTTTTCAAAATCGCCCCGAGCGAGGCGGGCCTGATGGATCCGCAACAGCGTTTATTCCTGGAAACCGCCTGGTCGGCGCTGGAGGACGCCGCGTTGAGCGAGCGCGATTTGGCCGGCAGCGCCTGCGGGGTGTTCGTCGGCGTCGGCGCGGGGGATTACGGGCGGCGGCTGGAGGCGGCGGGGGTCGGCGACGCGCCGCTGGCGCTGATGGGCAATGTGGCCTCGATCCTGGCGGCGCGGATCGCCTACCTGCTGGATCTGAAAGGGCCGGCCTTGGCCGTGGACACCGCCTGCTCGTCCTCGCTGGTGGCGCTGCACCTGGCCTGCGAAGCGCTGCGCCGGGGCGAGTGCGACACCGCCATCGCCGGCGGGGTGTGTGTGATCAACTCCGGCCGCTTTGTCGGCGCGATGTCGCAAGCCGGGATGATCTCGCGCAGCGGGCGCTGCCATGCCTTCGACAGCCGCGCCGACGGCTTCGTCTGCGGCGAGGGCGCGGGGGCGGTGGTCTTGAAGCGGCTCGACCGGGCGCTGGCCGATGGCGACGTGGTCCACGGCGTGATTCTCGGCGACGGCATGAACCAGGACGGCCGCACCAACGGCATCACCGCGCCCAGCGCCCCGTCCCAGGAGGCGCTGGAGCGCGCCGTGCAGCGGCGTTTCGGCATCGCGCCAGCCAGCGTCGGCTACATCGAGGCCCACGGCACCGGCACGCCGCTGGGCGATCCCATCGAAGTCGAAGCCCTGGCCCGCGCATTCGGCGGCCGGCCGGCCGGCCGGCCGAAAATTCCGCTAGGCGCGGTCAAGGGCAATATCGGCCACGCCCTGACCGCGGCGGGCATCGCCGGCCTGCTCAAAGTGTTGCTGATGCTGCGCCACGGGCGGATTCCGCCCAGCGCCGACTTCCGCGAGCCCAACCCGCGCCTGGGGCTGGCGGACACCCCGTTCCGCGTCGCCACCCACGGCGAGCCGTGGACGCCCGGCCCCGACGGCCGCCGCGTCGCCGCCGTCAGCTCCTTCGGCTTTTCCGGCACCAACGCCCATGTCGTGGTGGCGGAGCCGCCGCCCCCGCCGCCCCGCGCGGCCCGCCGCGGCCCCGTGGCCTTGCTGCTGTCGGCGCGCAGCCCGGAAGCCCTGGCGCAATGGGCGGGCGCGCTCGCCGGACATTGGCGGCGGCGTCCCGAACTGCGCCTGGACGAGTTCGCCTGGACCTTGGCCTCAGGCAAAACCCCGTTGCCGCGGCGGGCGGCGTTCAGCGCCGACAGCCGGGAGCAGGCGCTGGCCGCCCTCGACCGCCTGGCCGCCGGCGAAGCCTTGCCCGCGGACGCTGTGCCTGCGCCCGTGCGGGCCTGGCTGGCGGGCGGCGATCCGGACTTGTCCGCGCTGTTCGCCGACCCCAAACCGCGCCGGGTGTCCCTGCCCGCCTCGGCGCTGAACCGGATCGTCTGCGGGCCGCCGACTGGCGCGGAACCGCTGGCCGCGCCTTCCTACGCGCCGGGAGGCGAACACGGCCGCGCCCGCCTCCCGGAAGACGGCAAGCCAGAGCCGGGACTGCCCTGGGACGAGCGGGTGCTCCAGGAAACCCTGCCGCTGCGCGGCAACCCCGACCCGGCGCTGTTCGCCGACGGCGCGGCCTTCGCGCAGGTGGAAGCCTGGGCGCGGCAGGCGGCCTGCGCCGCCATGCTGCAAGCGGGCATCCTGTCCGGTCTCCGCAAGGTCATCACCCGCGCCGCCTTGGGCCGGGAGTTTGGGGTCGCCGCCCGCCGCCTGGGCCTGTTCGACGCCGTCCTGGCCATCTTGGAACAAGGCGGGCTGCTCGCCATCGAAGGCGATTTGCTGCGGCTGGCCGCGCCGCCCGCCGGTTTGGACGCGGAGACTTTGCGGCGCGGACAAGCCGCGCTGCGCCGCGACCATCCCGCCACCGCGCCGTTCCTGGATTTGCTGGAGCGCAGCACCGCCGCGCTGCCCGGCGTGCTGCGCGGCGCGACCGACGGCAACTCGGTGCTGTTCCCGGAAGGCCGGCTGGATCTGGTCGGCGCGGTCTACCAGGGCAACCGCCTCGCCGACCATTTCAACCGGCTGCTGGCCGCCGCTGTGGCGGCTTTGGCCGGCCATCGGCTGGACGCCGGCGGCGGCCCGGTGAATATCCTTGAAATCGGCGCCGGCACAGGCGGCGCGACGACGGCGATCCTCGACGCCTTGCGGCCCTTCGGCCAGCAAGTCCGCTATGTCTACACCGATGTCTCGCTGGGTTTTTTGAAGCATGGCCGGGACGTTTTCGGCGACGCGGTCGAGCCGGCCCTGTTCGACGCGACCCGGCCCGGCGAACCGCAGGGCTACGCCACGGGCGGCTTCCAGATCCTGGTCGCGGCCAATGTGCTGCACGCGGTGCCTGATCTGGGCGAAACCCTGGGCTATTTGTGGCGGCTGTTGGCCCCGGACGGGGCGCTGGCGCTGAACGAGGTGACCGCCGTGCAGGATTTCGCCACGCTGACCTTCGGCCTGACCGAGGGCTGGTGGGCGTTTTGCGATTCCCAGCGCCGCCTGCCGGGCGCTCCGCTGCTGGATCCGGCCCGCTGGCGGGCCGCGCTGGCCGAAGCCGGGTTTCCCGGCCTGCTGGCTTTGGGCCTGCCTGGGCAAGAGCCTCCTGCGCAGGCCATTCTGCTGGCCCGGCGCGATCCCAGGAAGGCCGAGGCCAGCCCGGTCGGAACCCGCGCCACGCTGCCTGGCCATCGACCGGAACCGGCACGGAGCGCGGCAACCGCCGCCGGCGGGCCGACCGCGTTGGAAGAGGCCGTCCGGGAAGCCGCCGGGCAGACGCTGGGCATGGCCGCCGCTGCGATAGACCCCTTGGGCCGCTTCATGGATTACGGCGTGGACTCGATCCTCGGCCTCGATTTGATCAACCGCCTGAACCGCCGCTACGGCCTGGCGCTCGGCCCGACCGTCGTGTTCGAGCAGCCGACGGTGCGCGACCTGGCCCGGCATCTGGCCGAAGACCATGGGATTGCCGCAGAGGCCGCCGCGCCGGCGGCCGTCCGCGCGGTGGAACCGTCCCGGCCCGCGCCGGTCGGCGATCCCATCGCGGTCATCGGCATGGCCGGCCGCTTCGCCGACGCCGACAACCTGGACGCCTTCCACGCCCTGCTGGCCGAAGGCCGCAGCGGCATCGTCGCGGCACGCGCGCGGCTAGGCATAGACCCTGACCAGCCCCCGGCGCATTTGCGTGCTGCGGCACCTTATCTGCGCTGGGGCGGCTTGCTGAAAAACATCGACTTGTTCGACCCGATGTTCTTCCGCATGTCCGGGCGCGAGGCGGAGCTGACCGACCCGCAGCACCGCGTGTTCCTGACCGAGGTCTGGCGCGCGCTGGAAGACGCCGGTTACGCCGGGGCCGCCATGGAAGGCGCGGACTGCGGCGTTTTCGTCGGCTGCCACGGCGGCGACTACACCCATTTGATGGCCGAGAAAGGCGTGCTGCCGGACGCCTTCGCCTTCACCGGCAACGCCGCGTCGATCTTGGCGGCGCGGATCGCCTACCTGCTGGATCTCAAAGGGCCGGCCTTGGCGGTGGACACCGCCTGCTCGTCCTCGCTGGTGGCGGTGCATCTGGCTTGCCAGGCGATCCGGGCCGGCGAATGCGCGATGGCCATCGCCGGCGGGGTGTTCATCAACACGACGGTGGGCTTCAACACCGCCGCCGCCAGCGCCGGCATGCTGTCGCCGCGCGGGCGCTGCGCGGCTTTCGACGCCGACGCCGACGGCTTTGTGCCCGGCGAAGGCGGCGGCGCGGTGCTGCTGAAACCCTTGTCCCAGGCGCTGGCCGACGGCGACAGCGTGATTGCCGTCATCGCCGGCTCGGCCAGCAACCAAGACGGCAAGACCAACGGCATCACCGCGCCCAATGCCGCCTCCCAGGCGGCGTTGATCCGCAAGGCGCAACGCCTGGCCGGCGTCGGCCCCGCCGAGGTCGGCTATGTCGAGACCCACGGCACCGGCACCCGCCTCGGCGACCCCATCGAAATCGACGGGCTGGCCCGCGGCTTTGCGGACGCCGGACTGGCGCCGGGCGCCTGCCTGCTGGGATCGGTGAAAAGCAATGTCGGCCACGCCGCCCACGCGGCCGGCATCGCCGGACTGCTCAAAACCTTGCTGTCGTTCCGCCACGGCGAACTTTACCCGTCGCTGCATTTCCACACCCCAAACCCGGCGCTGCGCCTGGAGCGGACGCCGTTCGCCGTCAACACCGAGCGGCGCGCCTGGGCCAGGCCCGCCGGCGGGCGGCGGGTCGCCGGGGTGAGTTCGTTCGGCTTTTCCGGCACCAATTGCCACATCGTGCTGGCCGATCCGCCGGACGCCGCGGCGGACGCGGAAGCGCCCGCGGCCGGTGCGTTGATCGCGCTGTCGGCGCGTTCCCCCCAGGCGCTGGAGCGCCGCCGCCAGGATTTGGCGCACTGGCTGGACGGCCACGGCGAGACCCGGCTGGCGGACATCGCCTTCACATTGGGCGTGGGCCGCAGCCATTTCGAACACCGCTGGACGGCGGGCGTCATGGACGCCGCCGGCCTGCGGACTGCCTTGGCGCAAAGCGATCCGCAGGACTGGACGGACTTGCCGACGGCGCGCGGCACGGCGCTGTGCGAGGCGGCGCGGTTTTACCTGGCCGGCGGCGCGCCGGATTTCGCGGCCCTGCATCCCGGCGGGCGGCGCATTCCGTTGCCGACCTACCCTTTCGAGGAGCGATCCTACTGGCTGGCCGCGCCGGAACCCCCCGCCCTGCCCGAAGAACGGCCCCGGCAAGCCAGGGTCTTGCCGACCCTGCTCGCGCCGGTCTGGGAGGCGAGTCCCGCCGCCCTGCCGACACGGCAACCGGCCCGCGTTTGCCTGGCGGGCGATCCGGCGCGGGTTCTGCCGGTCGCCGACGCGCTGCGCGCTTTCGGCATCGACGCGGTGGCGCTGGGCGAGTGGCCAGCGCCACCGCCGGCCGAAGCGGCCGCGCTGTTCCTGTTCGCGCCTGTCGGCGGCGACGCCGCCGCCACGTTGGCGCCGCTGTTCGACGTGCTGCGCGGTATGCTGGCCGATCCCGGGCGGGCCGTTCCGATTATCCACGTCCACGACGGTTCGCCGCTGGCCGCCGCCGCGATTGCCGCGGCACCGTCCTTGCGCTTCATCACCAGCCATGTCGCGTTGCGTTCGGTCGCGCTGCCGGCCACGCTCTCCGCCCCGGACACCGCCCGCCGCCTGCTGGCGGAACTGTCGGCGGCGGAGCCGGAAGCCGCCATCGACCTGAACGGCGAACGCCGGGCCAGGCGTTTACGCCGGATCGAACTCCGCCCGGCGGCGCCGCCGGAATCCGGCGGCGTCTGGCTGATCACGGGCGGGCTGGGCGGCCTGGGGCCGCATCTGGCCCGCCATTTCGGCATCAACCGGGGTGCCCGGATCGGCTTGTTGGGCCGCTCGCCCTTGGCGGGCGAAAAAGCCGCGCAACTCGCCGCGCTGCGCGCCGAGGGCGTGCAAGCGCATTACGTCCAGGCCGACGTGGCCGACGCCGCGCAGGCGGGACAGGCCGTCGCCGAAATCGAAACCGTGCTGGGCCCGGTCAGCGGCGTCATCCATGCCGCCGGCGTGCCCAGCGGGCGCGGGCTGGCCGAAAGCCGCTGGGACGACATGGCGCGGACTTTCGCCGGCAAGCTCGAAGGCGCGAGGGTGTTGGACCAGGTGTTGGCGGAGCGGCCTTTGCGGGCATTCGTGCTGTTTTCCTCGCTTGCCGCCGAACTCGGCGATTTCGGCCAGTGCGACTACGCGGTCGCCAACGCCTTCCTGGGCCGTTTCGCCGAATGGCGCCAGGGCGAGGTCGCGGCCGGCCGGCGCCGGGGACGGACGCTGGCGCTGGCTTGGCCTATTTGGGAAGGCGGACACGCCGCCTTGGACAGCGAAGGCGGGGCGCTCATCAGCAAAGCGTTGGGCATACAGGCATTGGCCCTGGAATCCGGGATGGCGATCCTGGATCTGGCACTCACGGCGGCCGACGCGCCCGCGGAGATTGCGATCATGACTGGCAACGGACACGACACCGCCCGCCTGGCCGGCGAGCAAGAAAAAACCACGCCGCCTGCGGGCGGAAGGGACGGGGCGGAAAGCGGGCTTGCGTGGAACCCCCCCCTGCCTTCCCCGGACGGAGACGACCTGTCCGCCGCCCTGCCGGCAATCCGCGCCGAACTGGCCGCGATGATTGGCCGACTGCTCAAACTCGACCCGGCGGCGTTGCAACCGTCCGCGGGGCTGGGCGATTTCGGCTTCGATTCCATCGCGCTCAAGGAATTCGCCGACCTGTTGTCCAAGCGCTACGGCACGGCGATCTCACCGGCGGTGTTTTTCGCCCATGGCAGCATCAACGCCCTGGCAGGCTATTTGCTGGACACCCATCCCGAGGCCGTGCGCGGCAAGCCGGCAGAGCCTGCGCCGCCGCCCGCGCCGGCCACGGCGTGGGAACCGGCCGCCGCCCGCCCGCCCGCCAGGGCCGGCGCGGTGGCGGTGGTCGGCATGGCCGGGCGGTTTCCGGGCGCGGCTGATCTTGAGGGTTTCTGGCGCCTGCTCGAATCCGGGCAGGTCGCCGCCGGCCCCATGCCGGACGCCCGCCGGCGCTTGCTGGGCCTGGACGCAGGGGCGGAACCCCGGGCGCTGGGCGGCTTCATCGACGAGATCGAATTGTTCGACCCGGCCTTCTTCCGGATGTCCCCGCGCGAGGCGGTCCACATGGATCCGCAACACCGCCTGGCCCTGGCCGCCGCCTGGAGCGCCCTGGAAGACGCGGGCATCGTCCCGGCTTCACTGGCGGGCCGGCCGGTCGGGGTGTTCATGGGACAGCAAATCAGCGGCTACGCGGCCTTGCTGCGCGACGCCGCCCCCGAAGCCATGGCCCAGGCGGCGCTGGGCAATGTCAACGCGCTGATGCCAAACCGCATTTCTTACCATCTGGATTTGCGCGGCCCCAGCGAATCGGTGGACACCGCCTGTTCCTCGGCGCTGGTGGCGGTACACCGCGCCGTGCGGGCCTTGCGCGGCGGCGAATGCGAGCTGGCCCTGGCCGGGGCCACCAGCCTGCTGTTGGACCTCAAGGATTTGGAATCCACCCAAAGCCTGGGCGTGTTGTCGCCGGACGGGCGCTGCCACAGCTTCGACGCCCGCGCCAACGGTTATGTCAAAGGCGAGGGCGTCGGCGTGCTGGTGCTCAAGCCGCTGGAACGCGCCCTGGCCGACGGCGACCCGATCCACGCGGTGATCCGGGGCTCGGCGGTCAACCACGGCGGCCGGGCGCAATCGCTGACCGCGCCGAACCCGCAGGCGCAACGGGATTTGATCCGCGCCGCGCTGGCCGACGCCGAGGCCGTCCCCGCCAGCGTCGGCTATCTGGAAACCCACGGCACCGGCACCGAACTCGGCGACCCGGTCGAAGTCGAGGCGCTAAAAGAAGTTTTCGCCGGCCTGGCACCGGCCAGCGTCGCTTTGGGCGCGGTCAAAGCCAACATCGGCCATCTTGAGCCCGCCTCGGGCATCGCCGGGCTATTCAAGGCCATCCTGGCGCTGCGCCACCGCAGCGTGCCGCCGCTGGCCGATTTGCAAACGGTGAACCCTTACATCGAACTGGCCGGTTCCCCGCTATACCTGCCGCAGACCGCCGCTGACTGGCCCGCCCCGGCCCACGGCGGCCCGCGCCGCGCCGGGGTCAGCGCCTTCGGCTTCGGCGGCGCCAACGCCCACGCCATTGTCGATGAGGCACCCGCCTTCCAGGACACCCGCCCCGGCGACGGCCCCGCCGTGCTGTTGCTGTCGGCTCCGGAAACCGCCTTGCTCGCGCCTTACGCCCGCCGCTTGGCCGAGCGCCTCGCGGCGGCGGACGCGCCGGCCTTGCGCGACGTGGCGCACACTTTAATGTGCGGACGCGCCCCGCTTGCGGCCCGCGCCGCGTTTTCGGCCGCAGACCGGGCCGGCGCGGCGCAGGCATTGCACGCGCTGGCCGAGCATATCGAAGCCGCCGCCCCCAAGCCCGAAGGCCTGTATCTGGGCGAGGCCGGGGACGGCGGTGCGCTGGCATTCCTCGGCGAGGAGGCGGAAGACCAGGCGTTCTTCGCCCGGCTGGCCGCCGCCGACAATTTTGGCCGCTTGGCGCGGTTCTGGGTGCTTGGGGTCGCCATCGACTGGCCGCGCATCGCCGCCGGCCTGCCCGCCGAGCGGCGCGGCCGGCGCGTGCATTTGCCGGGCGTGCCGCTGCGCCGACAGCGTTGCTGGGTGGAACAGGGCCGTCCGTCCGCCCAATCGGCGGGACGAAGCGAAGCGCGGGTCGCCGCCGCGCCGCTTGCGCCACACCCGCAAGCGGCGGTTCCCGCGCCGGTTTTCCCCAAGCACGCCACCGCGTCCGACCCGGCCGCAGTCGCGGGGAAGATTCGGAACATCGCCGCCGCCGCCTTGTATGTGTCGCCAGACGATTTGGACGACCACGCCCGGTTCATGGATCTGGGCCTGGACTCCATCCTGGCGGTGGAAGTGACCCGCGCCGTCAATGCGGCTTTCGATCTCGACATACAGGCGACAAGACTCTACGACTATCCGACCGTCGCCGATCTGGCCGCCTATGTGCAAGGCCAGCCGACCCGCCCGCCCGCCGCGCCCGCGCCCGCGCCAGTCCAAGCGCCGCCTGCGCGGCGCACGGCGGAGGAGCCCGGGCGGATTGCCGCGCGGGTGCGTGAAATCCTCGCCGCCGCCTTGTACATCGCACCGGAAGATCTGGACGAGCAGGCCGGCTTCTCGGACTTGGGGCTGGATTCCATCTTGGCGGTGGAAGTGGCGGACAAGCTCAACGCGGAACTCGGCACCGACCTCCAAGCCACCCGGCTGTACGACTATCCCACGGTACGGGCGCTGGCCGCGCATCTGGCCGACCGCCAGTCGCGGACGGCGCAAGCCACAGGCCCGGTCGACCCGGCGCTGGAGTACCTGTGCGCCCGGGTGGCGGACGCCCTGGGCGTCGACCACGGCGCGGTCGATCCGACCGCGCCGCTGGACCGGCTGGGCATAGCGCCGGAGCAAGCCGCCCGCATCCTGGGCGAAACCGAACAGCGCTTCGGTTGCCGCCTGGACGCCTCGGACGTCGGCGCGTGCCGGGATTTGGCGGCGGTGGCGGGCTTGTTGCGCAGCCGTGCCGCCTTGGCGGAAGCCGCCGTGGACGCAACCGCGCAGGCCCGGCGCGGAGAGGCGATCCCGCCCGCGCCCGCCTCGATCCCGCCGATGCCGGCGGCAAGCCGTCCAGAGGCGCGGGAAGGCATGTTGCTGGAGCGGATGCGCGCCGAACTGGCCGCATTGCTGTTGGTGCCGGCGGACAGCGTGGAAACGGGCATGCCTTTGGCCGATCTGGGCCTGGACCCGGTGTCCGCCGAGGAGCTGGCCGAACGCTTCCGGCTGATTTTGGGGGCGCAGGCACCTAGCGCCCGCGCCTTGCTGGCGGCGTCCAGCCTGGAAGCGCTGGCGGCGCGGCCGGCGTCCGCCGACGCCTATCCGGCCCCCGGGCCCGCCCCCCGGCCAGCGCCGGCCGCCCCGGCCAGCGCCGCCGACCCTGCCGAAGTCGCCGTGGTCGGCATCGCCTGCCGCTATCCGGGGGCACCGGACAAGGACGCTTTCTGGCGCCTGCTGCGGGACGGGCGCAGCGGCATCACGCCGGTGCCGCCGGAACGCTGGAATCCCGAAGACCACCTCGCCGGATTGGCGCGCCCGGAACAGCGCGAGGCCGTGCGCTGGGGCGGCTTCGTCGATGGCGTGGACCGCTTCGACCCGCTGTTCTTCAACCTGTCCCCGCGCGAGGCGGAACTGATGGATCCGCAGCAGCGCCTGTTCCTGGAGGAGGCCTGGCATGCCTTCGAGGACGCAGGCCTGGCCGACCGCCGCCTCAAAGGCGCGCGCTGCGGCATTTTCATCGGCGTCGGCCAAGGCGATTACAGCCGCCATTTGCCGATGGACGACCCGGCCCAAGTCAGCGGCCAGTTGCTGCTGGGCAACACCGCCAGCATCCTGGTGTCGCGCATCGCCTACCTGCTGGACTTGCGCGGGCCGGCGGTGGCGCTGGACACCGCCTGCTCGTCGGCCTTGGTCGCCGCCGAAATGGGCTTCCGGGCGATCCGCGAGGGCAGTTGCGACCTAGCCCTGGTGGGTGGCGTCAATCTGATGACCACGCCGCAAATGCACGTCATGACCGCCGCCTCGGGGATGCTGGCGGCTGACGGGCGCTGCCGGACGTTTGACGACGCCGCGTCCGGCTTCGTGCCCGGCGAAGGCGTCGGCCTGCTGGTGTTGCGACGGCTAGACCAGGCCCAGGCCGACGGCGACCGGATTTACGGTCTGATCCGCGCCGCGGGCACCAACCAGGACGGCAAGACCAGCGGCATCACCGCGCCCAGCTCCACCTCGCAGGAAATGCTGGAGCTTGAGGTCTGGCGGCGGTTCGGGGTCGATCCGGCGGATTTCGGCTATGTCGAAGCCCATGGCACCGGCACCCGGCTCGGCGATCCCATCGAAATCGACGCGCTGACCCGCGCCTTCGCCGCTTACACCGCCCGCCGCCAGGATTGCCCCATCGGCTCGGTCAAGACCAACATCGGCCACACGCTCGCGTCCGCCGGCGCGGCCGGCTTGATTAAAACCCTGCTGGCGCTGCACCACGGCCAGATTCCGCCTTCGCTGAACTTCGCCACGCCGAACCGGCACATCGAGTTCGCGCAAACCCCGTTCTTCGTGCCCACCCGGGCGCAACTGTGGCGGGAGCGCCGGCTGGCGGCGGTCAGCGCCTTCGGCTTTAGCGGCACGAATGCCCACCTGGTGCTGGCCGCCGCGCCGCCGCCCTGGCCGGCCGGCCAGACGCCGGCCGGGGCCGGCTTGTTCGTGCTGTCGGCGCGGGATCACGCCGGCTTGCTGCGGCAGGCCGGCAGGCTGGCCGCATGGCTGCGCGCGGAGGGCCGCGATCTCAATCCCGGCGACGTGGCCCACACCCTGGCGCTGCGGCGCAGCCACTTGGAGTACCGTTTGGCGGTGTGCGCGCAAAAGGTCGGAGCCTTGGCGGATGCGTTGCAGGCGTTCGCCGCCGGGCGCTCCGACGCCCGCGTGATCGGCCCGGCCAAGCGCCGCCGCGACCCTTCCGCGTTTGATCCTGGCCTGGCCCGGCGCGTGGACGGCCAGCCGGAAGCCTGGGCGGATATTGGCAGGCTATGGATCGAAGGTGCCGAAATCCCTTGGGAAGCCTTGTTGGGCGCGGGCGGCTTCATCGACCTGCCAGGCACCGTGTTCGCCGGGATGCGCTGTTGGGTGGCGGAAGGCGGCGAGGCCCGGCCGGCGCGAGCCGTCCCCGCCAACGAAGCGCCGGGCGCGGCCCCGGCCGCCGTGGCCGAAACGCCCGGCGCGCCGCTGAGCCTGAGCGCCGACGCGCCGGTCATGGCTAATCATCGGGTGCATGGCCTGCCTATCTTGCCCGGCATGGCCAGCCTTGCGCTGTTCCATGCCGAAGCCCGCCGCCTGGGCTTTCACGGCCCGCTGACCGCAGTGGCGTGGCGGATGCCCGTCTCCGCCCCGGCGGTCTTGAACCTGGTGGCCGAGGCCGGGCCGGACGAACTGACGCTGGAACTGCGGGACGCCGGGCAGCGCGTGGCCGCCCGCGCCCAAGTTCGCCGCGCCGCCAAGCCCCGGCCCTTGCCGGTGGATCTGGCCGCGATCCGCGCCGACTGCCGCAGGCCCGTCGCGCCGGAATCCATCTACCGCCGACTCGAAGCGGGCGGCGTGGAACACGGCCCAGGCTTCCGCTTGCTGGACAGCGTGCAGGCCGGCGCAAGGCAAGTCCTGGCCCGGCTGCGGCCCGCCGACCCGTCGGCTTCCGCGCCCATCGTCGATGCCGGCCTGCCGCCCGCCTTGCTGGACTCGGCCCTGCAAGCCTTGGGCGCGTTGGAGATTCCCGGCCAGCCCGCCATGGCCTTGCTACCGGCGGGCGTCCGGCGGGTCGCGGTGCATGCGCCGCTGGACGGGCCGGCTTGGGCCTGGCTCAGCGTGGATCCGCAGGCCAGCGGCGAGAACCGGCTGGTGGCCGATCTGCGACTGCTGGACGAGCAAGGCGAGGTGTTGGCGGAATTGCTCGGCTTCGAGGCCCGCCCGCCCCAGCCCGCCCCGGCGATAGACCAGCGCGGGGACACGGCGCCGCCGCCCCGCCCGCGTAGCGACAGCGCGCCGGCCAGGCGGCCAGCCGGCGGCGCGCTGTTGATCCTGCGCCCCCACTGGCAGCCGGAACCCCCGCCCGCCGAGCCGCCCGCCGCCGAACCGCTGGTCTTGCACGGCGCGCCTGAAGCGGAGTGGGCCGCGCGATTGGCCCAGGCGCACGGCGGCGACGCGCTGCGCATCGACGCCTGGTCCGCGGAAGCCCTGGCCGACCGGGTCGCCGGTCTGCCGGACGCCCGCCCGCTGGTGTTCGCCGCGTGGCGGGAAGCAGGCGCGCCGCCGCTGACGGCGGAATCCCTGGCCGAGGCGGAACGGCGCGGGGTCCATGCCCTGCGCGGCGTGCTCCAAGGCTTGGCCCGGCGCGGCGGGACGGGGCGCTTGATTTTGGCGACCAGGGGCGTGCAAGGCGTCCTGCCGGAAGACCGCATCGACCCCGCCTTCGCGGCGCTGCCGGGCTTTGCCCGCTCGGCGGCGCGGGAACTGCCGGGGCTGGCCTTGAGTTGCGTGGACTTGGCCGCAGGCGTCTCGACGCCGGCGGGCGGCGCGCTGGAACACGACTGGCTGCCAAAGGAAACGGCAGGCGAGATGCTGGCCTATCGCGGCGGCGCGCGCTGGCGTCAACGCATGGCACGGGTGCTGCCGGACTTGGCCCCGCCGTGGCCGGGCACGCTGCCTCGCGGGGCGGTGTGCCTGTTGCTGGGCGGGGCCGGTGGCCTGGGGCGGGCCACCTCGCTGCGGCTGGCCGCACGGCATGGCGCCCGGATCGCCTGGGTGGGCCGACGGCCGGGCGACGCCGCCATCGAGGCCGCGCTGGCCGAAATCCAGCAGGCCGGCGGCGAGGCGGTCTATCTGCAAGCCGATTGCGCCGACCCTGCCGCGATGCGGCGGGCGGTGGCCGCGACGCGCGGGCGCTGGGGGCACATCGCGCTGGCCTGGCACGGCGCCATCGTGCTGCGCGACAAGTCGCTGCGCGAACTGGGCGCGGCGGACTTGGACGCCGCCCTGGCGCCGAAATCGCGCGGCCTGTTGAACCTGGTCGCGGCACTGGCGGACGACCCGCCGGACTGGCTGTGCCTGTGTTCGTCAGCCAATGCGTTCACGGTCAATCCGGGGCAGGCCAATTACGCCGCCGCCTGCACCTTCGTCGACGCCCTGGCCCTGGCGCAGGCGCGCGACTGGCGGGTGCGGGTGTTGAACTGGGGCATCTGGGGCGAAACCGGCATTGTCGCCGAGGAACATTATCTGCGACGCGCCCGCCAAGCCGGCGTGGAACCCTTGGCGACCGACGAGGCCTTGGACGTGTTCGAGTGGTCTTTGCATGGCCCGCTGCCGCAGGCCATTCCGATGAAGGTGGCGGCGGGCGCGCTGGCCGACATCCAAGCCGGGCTGGCCGAAACCGCGCGCTGGGGCGGGCCGGCGGCGGCGCTCGATCTGGCCGGCGGGCGGGACTCGCTGCGCGGCGCGTTCCAGCAGGCGCCCCCGCAAACGCTGCGCGGGCAGGCCGACGCGATGGCCACGCTGATCCGCCACGGCCGCGAGCGGCTGTTCCGCGTCTACGCGGAGCTGGGCCTGGACCGCCACACGCCGGCGCCGCTGGCGGCGGTCGCGGCGGCTTTGGGCATCGCGCCGCGGCGGCGCGGGCTGTTCCGCGCCCATTTGGAAATCCTGGCCCGTTGCGGCTGGA
>Ga0265316_10000948_pt1 | contig 31633 bp, 17 predicted proteins | sample 4522metaG_FD_202092 | JGI IMG/M metagenome (GOLD analysis project Ga0265316, IMG submission 202092) | Rhizosphere microbial communities from Carex aquatilis grown in University of Washington, Seatle, WA, United States - 4-5-22 metaG | ecosystem: Host-associated > Plants > Roots > Rhizosphere >...
TTGCACAGCTCGGCAAACGCCACGCAATCCACGTCCATGTTGAGGCCCATCCCGATCGCGTCGGTGGCCACCAGATAGTCCACTTCGCCAGCCTGGTACAAGGCGACCTGCGCATTGCGTGCGCGTGGCGACAGCGCGCCCAGCACCACCGCGGCGCCGCCCCGCCGCACGCGCAACCGCTCGGCCAGTTGGTACACGGCGCCGGCTGAAAACGCAACCACGGCAGTCCGCGGAGGAAGGCCGCGCAACGGCAGCGCGCCAATGCCCAGCAGACGTGACATACGCGGCCGCCGATCGATGACCGCCGTGGGCACCAAGCGCTCCATGATGGGCCGCATGGTCTCGGCGCCCAGAAACCAAGTTTCCTCGCGACCGCGCCAATGCAGCAGCCGATCGGTGAATACGTGGCCGCGCTCGCGGTGGCCACACAACTGGATCTCGTCGACCGCGACGAAATCCACCCGGCGCTCTGCGGGCATGGCCTCGACCGTGCAGACCCAGTAGCACGGCCGCGGCGGCACGCGTTTCTCTTCCCCGGTGACCAGCGCTACCGCTCCCTCGCCGACCCGCGCGCTCACCCGGTCATACACCTCGCGCGCCAAAAGGCGGAGGGGCAACCCGATCATGCCCGTCTGGTGCTGCAGCATGCGCTCCACGGCACGGTGGGTCTTTCCCGTGTTGGTGGGACCCAACTGGGCGGTGATGGATTGCGCACCATCTGCGCGGCGTAGATCCATGAGCCAAAGACTACTCCTACGACGCGGCCTATGTCGCAGAAAGCCCTCGCTTTCCGGCGAAATGACGGTGTAAACATGGCATGCACCGGTCATTCAAGTTCGACGTTTAGCTCCAGCGAGGTCCCTCAGTGATCGACGGTAAGAGAATCATCGTAGTCATGCCGGCATACAACGCTGAGCAGACCCTCGAACGCACTGCCGCCGAGATACCCCAGATGGTTGACGAGATCATCGTGGTCGACGACCGTTCCTCGGATGGAACCTCCGACGTGGCTCGGCGTCTCGGCCTGCACACCATCGTCCATCCACAAAACCGCGGCTATGGCGGCAACCAGAAGACGTGCTACGCCGCGGCCCTGCAGCGTGGCGCCGACATCGTAGTCATGGTTCACCCTGACTATCAGTACACACCCAAGCTCGTGCCGGCACTCGCCCATTGTGTCGCCAGCGGCCTGTATGACGTCGCACTCGGTTCGCGGATTCTGGGTGGGCGCGCGCTGCAAGGGGGAATGCCCTTATACAAGTACCTCGCCAATCGAGCGCTTACCGCCGCGGAAAATCTTCTCATCAAGGAAAAGCTCTCCGAGTATCACACGGGATATCGGGCTTTCTCCCGCAAGGTCCTGACCACCCTTCCGCTGGATGAAAACGCCGACGGGTTCGTCTTCGACAACCAAATGCTCGTGCAGGCCGCATACTTCGGTTTCCACATCGCTGAGGTCACCTGCCCCACCCTGTACTTCGAAGAAGCGTCCTCCATCGGTTTCCGCCGCAGCATCAACTATGGCCTGGGCGTGCTGCAAACCGCGCTACAGTGCCGCCTGGCACGCATGGGAATCGTCGCGCCAGCCTTCTTGTCGGCCACCGGTCGCAAACTGACTCTCGACGCTCCGGAATGAGCGTTCCGCTTCCTGCGATCTGCATCGGCAGGGCGAGCAGCTTCCAACCTCTCAGCAGCGTGCCAACTCGCACGCCCGCTGCGCGGATTGGGGCCGACCTCTTCGTCGTGATTCGGCGGTATTCCCGCAGGGAACCCCCCGGAAGCCGCGCCCTCCCGCATTGACAGCATTCCTCCCGTCGACTACAAAAATTCCATGCTCGGCCCACGCCCGTCGGACGCTGCCATCGCGCCGCAGAGCACCGGGCATCGTCACGCGGCGTCCGTGCTCGTCATCTTTGCCACCTGCCTGCTTCTCGCTCTTCCGGTCTTGGCCGACCTCGCCAGTGATCCTGCGCGGCGTCCCTTCGGATATGCCGCGGCCGATACCTTCTACTACCTGTCTGTTGCACGCAACATCGCTCTGCACGGCTCGGTGTCCATGGACGGTATCCATCCGACCAATGGATTTCACCCGCTTTGGCAGTTCATTGTAGCCGCCTGCTATGGCGCTGCGCAGCTCCTTGGCCATCCCAGTGGCGCCCTACTCCTAACCATCCTCACAAGTCTTGCCTTCCTGACGGCTGCAGTGTGGATAATCGGACAAACGCTTCTGCGCGCTTCACGCGCCGTTCCCTTTCTATTCGTGGGCCTGCCTTTCGGCCTCTATTCTCTAGTTGTCCTTCCACAATGGGCCACCGATCCAGACGTGATTGCGCGCGCCGGCGGCGGTGAAGGCCCCTTGCCCCTCTATGGGACGCTGTATTCGTATGCCAACGGTATGGAAAGCGGACTGACTATCTTTGCCTTTGCTGTGTTGGCCTGGACCCTCGTCCGCCACGGCAAGCGGGTGGATGCGAAGTCCGGCGTGCGGTGTGCCGCCGCACTCTTCTTGGTAACTTTGGCCCGTCTCGACCATGCTGCGCTCGCGGTGTTTCCCCTCTTCTACTGGCTGGCAGAGGCCATTCACGAAAGGCGACGCCGTCCGTTTGCTTGGGCGGCGATGGCAACCTTCATAGGCTCTCTCCTAGTGTTCTTGTTGTGCAACAAGCTCTATGCGGGATCGGCGCTTCCGGTCAGTGGCGTAGCCAAGAGTACGTTCCCTTTCCCACGCTCCGAATCCATCAATGGAATTGTGGAATACCTGAGACGGCCTCTCGGCCACCATTCTTTGGGAGCACTCTTCCGTTGGGCGCCCTCGGCCGTTTCTCTGCTGACGACCTTCCTCTACCTGGTGATCGTCGTGCGTTTGCGAATTGGCATCCGGGGACCTGCGATGGAATTCCGAGCCTTTGCCAGTCGCTTCGACCGATTTCTGGTGATGATGGCGCCCGGCATTGTCTTGCTCGATCTCTACAACATTCTATTCGTCTACGGCATTGGCCATTGGTATTTCCCCGTCACCACCCTTGCAATTTCCCTCAATCTACTCTCTCTGTTGGCCGCCCTGCTCAATCGTTGGCGCTACCTACTTGCCGGGTATGCGTCTCAGCTCATGGGCATCGTTGCTGCGGTCAGTTTGGCCGGCCTGGTGCTGGTTGGGTTTACCCGATACCATCGGCAATTGCGATACCATGAGGGCTTCGCGGACTTTTGCCTCAACGTTGCGCCGCGAGTACGTCGAGCGTTGCACGACCATATACCGAGACTGTTGGAGTTCGATGATGGAATAGTCAGTTACGGGCTCAATGTTCCGGCCATGTCCGGCTTCGGGTACACGCTTGATCGAGAGGCCGCAGACGCTTTGCGCGCGCACCGCTTGCTGCAGCTGGCGGTCAGACGCGGCTTTTCGGGAGTTGCCACCTACTATTATCGCGGTCACGATCTCACGACCGCAAGCACGCCGGCCGAGGCGGCAGATTGGGTGCGAGCGTTTGTCGACGTGCCAAAGGGCTATCAGGCAGAGGTGATCTACGGAGATCAAGCTTTCACTATTGTGGAGGTCTCCACTCAAGGAAAGGCCAATCCCTAATCGTGTACTGGAGTTTCTCTTGAGCCACTTAATCCCTCGGAGTGTGAAATGCTTGCCATGACTCAGAGTATCACTGATTCTTGCGGTGCAATGGTATGCCGAAAGGCGGGACTTCGATGAAGAAACCGCCCAACTGGTTGAGTAGGTTTGTTTGGATCGGATCGCGCGTGGCCGAGGCGCGAGAGACGACCTTTGGTCCAGGGAAGCCCGGATTTGCTTGGTTCGATGTCGCGCGCCGTCTTTGCGACGATATTGTCGGGATTGCCGGCAAGAGCAATCTGGCGGTTGTTCTGCTTGAGTGCGATCAGGTCAGCTTGCTGGTTCGCGCACACTTGGAACGTGAGGGTGCCCTTTCCGGCACGGGGCCAATCGGCGACGGTGATTGGGCGAGCGCTTTGCGGATTCCGGTGGTGGGCCAGGCATTCGCCAAGCTGACGTCCGCTCAGATTTCGACCCTGAAGGCCTTGCTGGGGCCGGGTCGGGATGCGATTCTGGCAGGGCTGATTGGGGAGGATCTAGAGTCGTTTGCCAGTGCCGTGCACGGCGTGGCCAGCGGGCTATCCGAGCCGCTCGAGTGTGAGGCGGCTCGCCTCGGGTTCGCGCTTTGGGGGCGATGGATCCGGGTGATTGTCACCGCTTTGCTGCTAGCCCTGCTCTTCGGCACCCCGGTGATTTGGCTGCACAAGAAGCAGGCGAAGCCGAACCTTGCCCTCCATCGCCCCGTCATTGTCAGCAGCCAGTATCCTCTGGAGGGAAAGGATCACAGTCTGCTGGTCGACGGCGATTTCGACAACCTTGGCTTTCACACCGAGTCCGCTGGCCAGCAATGGGTCGTGATCGACCTTGGGTCGGTTCGCAAATTCGACGAGGTCGTCGTGTACAACCGGGCCGATGGCTTTCAGGAGCGGGCGGTGCCGCTCAGACTGGAGGTCAGCAGCGACAACAAGAACTTCACGCTTCTGCGGGAACAAAGGGAGACCTTCTACACCTGGAGCGCCAAAGGTCTGCGGGCCGAGGGCCGCTATGTCCGTCTCCTGAACACGCCGCCCAACTTTTTCCATTTGGCGGAGGTGGAGATCTATTAGAGGTTGCCGATCTGGCAGCCGGGTGAATCACGGCGCCGGCTCTTCCTCTTTCACACTGTTGAGCTTGCCAAATCCGAAGAGTGGGATTTCCTTTTCCGGCTCGGTTCGATCATTGCTCAGGATAAGGACCTTACCGAGCGAGCCTCGGCTTTCGTCGGCAACGCGGTGTTCAAGTACCCTGACTACAACGTGGAATACGTTGTCAGAGAGAGGTCCCTCCACCGAAGCGGCGAACGGTCCCTCCAGCACGCGCGCCCCGCGCACATGGAAACCCGGCTGTGAGCTGCGGACTTCTATTGATACCACCTTGGGCCCCGACAGCTTGAGGTTGAAGTACGGGTTCGTGGGCGAGACATCCAGGGTGCCCTCCACCTTGCAAGCGTAGGGCATCGCGATCTCCTTGGGACGCGCGAGACCAGTTGAGACAATCAGATTGCCCGCATGCATTCCCGGCTTCTTGCCGTGGCAACGGACATGCAGAATCGCTGGAGATCCCGGCTGTCGGGACGGAAAGTCCACGCTTGAGTCTTCCGCAAGGCCCGACCTCTTCAGCTTGATGGTGGCCTGGTCAAGCAAGGCTCCCACCAGATGGATTTCCTGCGACCGCTCTTCGCCAAATGGCATCTTCAGATCGATCACCTGCGCGTCGAACGCCAGCAGCGGCGTCACGTTCGCAACCAACTCGATAGGAAAACTGTCCACCTGCGCATCGTTGCTGTGAATCAGGATGAACTCTCGCATCGGCCCATAGAGATCCGAACGACAGGTCACTTCAAGATGGCCGCTCGCTCCTGGCGCAATGGTCTTGGGCTCAATGCTCGCCGAGCAAAATCGGCTGGCATCAATCTCGCCGATTTCCAGCGGAAGTGAGCCCGCATTGGACACGGGAAAGGCCCTGTGCACGGATTCATCCTGCACCACAGGACCCATTTCATATGGTGGCGGTGCCAGCTTGAGTCGCGCAGCCGACGCAAGCGTGGCTTCGCTTGCCGTAACTGGCTCCGCCTTTCTCGGGCCTCGCTGGCAGGCCGCGGAAAGGCCCAACACAGCGAGGGTTGCCAACAGCGAGAAGGTCTGCTTGAAGATCAAGTCTGCTCGGACTCAGAAACTCTTGGCAAACGCGTTCAGTTGACCGAGTTCTGATCCTTCTTCGTGTACATCCAGTCCTTGACGAAAGCCCCCATTTCGTCCTGTCCCGTCCGAAGCGTCCAGTTGTTGCCGGTGAACATATCCGGAAGCCAACTGTTCGACGCGCACCAGGCCGTCCAGCTCCCACCCAAGCCTTCGAGCCAGTTCAACATGTTAGTTCCATAGTAGCCGATGATATTCTGACCTCTCCCCGGCTGGCCTGTGCAAGCCGGCGCCACGGATCCGCAGAAACCCCACTCCGTCATGATGAGGGGGACTGCCTTTGCGGCAGTATTCACCTGGGTGACGTTGTAACCGTTCCCCTTGTTGTAATGTTGTTCGTACATGTGGACTGAATACATGATGTTGCCGCCGGTCAGTGGATTCGTGGCCGCATCACCCATGTCCTGATCCCAGGCCGGGCTGCCCGCAATAATGATGTTCTTGGGTGCGAAGCCACGAATGAGGGTGACCCAGCCTTGCATGGTGGGTTTGTACTTGGCCCAGGTATCCATCTGATTCGACTCGTTGAACACCTCGTAAAACACGTTGGAGTAGCTGGCGAACATAGGTGCAATCTTGGTCCAGAAGGCAGTGACGTTGGACGCCTGGTTGTACGGGTTGTCGATGTAGTGCAGATCGATGATGGCGTAGAGGCCAAGCTTCGTGGCGTAGTCCACTGCGGGTTTGAGGGTATTGGTGACGTACGTGTCCGATGTCCCAGGCGGATCGGCAGGCAGACGCACGATCTTCGTGTACCAACCTGGCGAACCTGGCGCACCCACCGAGGACGCATCGACATCGTTCTTGTTGGTGATCTTGTCGAGAAGGCCGTTGACTTTGAGCCCAGTCGCCATCTGTTGAGTGAGGCCCTCGATCGAAACGCCCCTCAGGATCACGGTCTTGCCGCTGGGATCCTGGAGCTTGTTCCCATTCACGGTGAGCCAGGGCAAAGATCCGCCGACGGAGCCGGTGCTGCCGCCGATTCCACCCGCTCCGCCGGAGCTGGCGACTCCGCCCGAGCCACCCGATGCCTTGCTGCCGCCCGCTCCGCCGGAGGTGGCGACGCCACCCGAGCCACCCGACGCCTTGCTGCCGCCCGAACTTGCGATGCCACCTGACCCGCCCGAGCTGGCGACTCCGCCTGACCCGCCCGCAACGTGGGTGCCACCCGTGCTTGCAATGCCGCCCGATCCTCCCGAAGTCTTGCTACCGCCCGAGTTCGTGATGCCGCCCGAGTTCGTGATGCCGCCAGTGTCCGTGAGGCCGCCAGTGTCCGTGAGGCCGCCAGTGTCCGTGAGGCCGCCAGTGTCCGTGAGGCCGCCAGTATCTCCCGAAGTTACGCCGCCCTCCGAGCCGCCTGCGCCTGTGTCACCACCGGACCAGCTCTTGTCAGTTATGCCCCCGCTCGCGAAAGTTCCGCCGCCGGTAGTGCCCCCCCCTTCGGTCACGCCGCCAGATTCCACCGTTCCACCTGACCCATGGTTCCCGGCGGTCGCTCCCGCGCCTCCGTTGGCCACCTGTTCATTGTTGAGATTGCATCCGATGCCACAAGCCGCGAGCAGCGAGATTCCCAAGGCAGCGCGGCGAACGAAAAAGTCTTTCATGAAACTCCTCCAGTGATCGATCTAGACCTCTAGCACTACAGTGACGGCACCCAAGAAAAACGCTCCACAAATCGCAACGTTGCGACCTCGGCCAGTCCGCGGGAAATCCCCTAGAGACATCTTCGATTGTACCTTTTGCTCACCATGACTCCAAGCGGACGCTGTCCGTCCGACCATGAACCTGCCGGCAGCGCCTGCCAGCATCCCACAACCCTTGCAATAACGCAGTCTTACCCGACAACCAGCTGGATGCTCATCCTCCCAGGCGCGCAGCATGCGGCATCGCATCGGGTCGCTTCAATCTGGGCAACACGGAGGTGCTAGAAACGACACCATGGAGAAAGGCGCGATGAAGCGGTTTCCGCTGCTAATGCTCGGCTTTCTAGCGATTTGGTTCGCGCAACTTTCGGCAACGGCGCAACCCGACCAGGCCAAGGTCGCTCACCTGACGGTCCATGTCGACCAGCAGGGTCCGAGGATCAGCCCGCTGCTGTACGGCATCTTCTTCGAGGAGATCAACCGGGCTGGCGAAGGCGGTCTGTGGGCAGAAATGCTCCAGAACCGCTCTTTTGAAGACGACCGCCAGGAGCCAGTCGGGTGGAAGGTCTCCGGCGAGCTGAAGGTCAGGCTGGACAGAACCAAGCCGTTGCACCGCCGAAATCCAACTTCACTGAACCTGGAGTTCTTGCGTCCCGACGCAAGCGTCGCTCAGGACGGCTTCAGTCGCGGCAAGGACAACTACGCGGGCGGGATGGCGTTCCGCAAAGGGAAAGACTTGCGCTTTTCACTATACCAGCGAGGGGATTGCCCGCTGGAAATCCGCTTGCTGGGGCAAGACGGAAAGGTGCTCGCGAAGACCTTTCTCCCGGCGCCGAGCAGCGCCTGGAAAAAGGTTGAGGCCACGCTGAAACCTTCGGCCACGGACATGGCCGGACGGCTGGTCCTGGCGGGCCAAGGCGTGGGCAAGATCTGGATCGACCAGCTTTCCCTGATGCCGGCTGCGACCTGGAAAGGGCATGGCCTGCGGCAGGATCTCGCCGAAATGATCGCGGCGCTCAAGCCGGCATTTGTACGGTTCCCCGGCGGATGTTTTGTCGAGGGCCTGGACCGAGCCAACGCCCCACGATGGAAAGATTCGATCGGCGAGTCGGCGCAACGCCTCGGCATCGCGAACCGCTGGGGCTACCAGACCTCGGGGGCATTCGGTGTGCACGAGTTCTTGCAATGGTGCGAAGACCTGGGTGCTGAACCCGTCTATGTGATCAATTGCGGCATGGGCCACGACTACGCTGTGCCGATGAATCAAATGAAGGAATGGGTGCAAGACGCGCTGGACCTGGTGGAATATGCGCGGGGCTCAATCGAAAGCAAGTGGGGCGCTCTGCGAGCCGCCGCCGGTCATCCGGCCCCGTTTCGGTTTAACTACATGGAAATCGGCAATGAGAACGGCGGGCTTGCTTACGCCGAACGCTTCGCCCTGTTCCATGATGCCTTGAAGGAGAAATACCCGGACCTGCACATCGTCGCCAATCTCTGGGACGGTGACATTCCCAAGACCCGCCCGGTGGAGATCCAGGACGAGCACTACTATCTCGACGCCTTGGGTTTTCTCGGCATGGCGGACTATTACCAACGCGTCGACCGTAGCGGTCCCCTTGTCTATGTGGGCGAATACGCCGTCGCCAACGGGGCCGGGACGGGAAACCTCTTGGCCGCGCTGGGCGAGGCAGCCTTTCTGACCGGGCTGGAAGCCAACAGCGACCATGTGGTGATGGCGTCCTACGCCCCGCTGCTGGCCCACATGGCCTGGAAAGCCTGGAACCCGAATGCGATCATCTTCGACCAGGGCCGCTGTTACGGCACGCCTTCGTACTATCTGCAAACCATGTTTGCCGCCAACCGCGGCGACATGGTTTGCCCAAGCGAACTGAGCCAGCCGGAGATCCCGTATCAGGCGCCGAAAGGCAGGTTCGGCGTCGGCACCTGGGGCGACACCCAGGTCGAGTACAAGGACATTTCATTCACTGCGCCGGACGGAAAGCGAATCTTCAACAGCGACTTCACCCAGGGGATGAAGGGCTGGAAACCATTCAAGGGGCAGTGGACAGTCGCGGACGGGGTCTTGCGCCAGACCGGGAAAGAAGACGCCTTCGAGCTGGCCCAGATCGCCGACAGCAACTGGGGCGACGGCGTGTTCGAGGCGCAAGCCCGCAAGCTGGGCGGCGCCGACGGGTTTCAGATCCAGTTTCAAGCCGAAGAGGATGGCCAGCAGAAAGTTTGGAACGTGGGCGGCTGGGGCAACGTCCGCATCGGGATGCAGGGGATCTTCGGTGAACCCAAAGTGCCGGGCAAAGTCGAGACCGGACGCTGGTACAACATCCGCATCGAACTTCAAGGCCCGCGGATCCGCGGCTACCTCGATGGAAAGCTGATGCAGGAAGTGGTCCGTCCCAGCCCCCTGCGGCTCTACGCAGTGGCCAGCCAAACCCAGGAAGGCAAGGAGATCATCCTCAAACTGGTCAATACCGGAACGGTTCCGCGCAAGACCGTGTTCGAGCTGAAGGGCTTGAGGTCGGTCGCACCCAAGGGCCGGGCCATCGTGATGACTGCGAATGATGGGAAGGACGAGAATTCATTCGAGCGGACCCGGCGCGTGGCCCCGGTTGAATCGGTTTGGACCGGGATGGGGACGAGTTTCACCAAAACGCTGCCCGCCCGGTCGATCACGGTAGTAAGACTTGCGGTGACGCCATAGTCGCGGCGTGCGGCCGAACGAAGCGAGTGGGGAGAAGACGATGTCCCTTGGCCTCACGGACCACCAGACGGTCTCGTTTCTGAGCCGCGCCGCCGGCCGTCGACTTTCTCAAACTTGCTCGCGTCGGCTGTTGCCCAGCCCGCGGTCCACGGCGACAGCGCGTACAGAGTCCCGTCGCCGCCATCCTTGACAGCCCACCGACTGTCTTTGATGGCCCAGCGAGTTGTCCTATTCGCGAGCCTGCCCACCCTTATGGTCAACTCGGAAGCATTGTCACTGAACCTGATATGGACAACCCCGCCGGTCTTCTCGGCCATGTCGACGCCAGAATCAGACTTGTCTCCTTCGTCGCCGAAGTCATCCGCACTGAGCGACCGGTAGGCGCGCAGCAGATCCTTGACCTTGCTCTCATCGAACCTCTTCCACTCCCGTTCAGATTTGCCGAGACTGCCGTCTCCACTGCGCCTGGTGAACGATCCCTCCCACCTCTCGCCATTCTTGGAAAAGAGAAAGACGCCGTTCCTGTTGCTGATCTCGACCTGTACGGCGGCGTCTTCGTCAAAACCAAGGATCGATGTCTCGCGCCAGCTTCTGAGATCGCGCGTGTAGAGAAAGCCCTGGTAGCTTGCCGGTCCCCAATTGACCATGGCAAATATCCCATCCTTGCCAGGAAGACGCGCAAATTGGCCGTGCGCACTGGTCTTGCCACAGAATATGTCGCTCACCATCTTGACGCCTTTCCAAGCAACGATGTGCAAGGCTTTCGCCTCGGTGAGGTCGTACTGGTCGTAGATCCCGGTGCCGCGGTCGATCATCTCCCAGAGATGGAGGTTCTCTAGATTGTTGATGAGGGCTTCGACCTTCGAGGTGCTGGCCCTGGTCTTTATGGGGAAGGTCAACTCCCAGTCTTGGCCTTGCTTCTCGATCCTGATGGTACGAAGCTGCGATTTGTCGTCGTCATCCGGCCTTGTCAACTCGATCTTGGTGATTCGTTCAGCGTAAGCCTTGGGCAAAGCGATATCGGGAAGCGCCTCCGATAGCGCGGCGGTCGAGTGCACTGCCACCTGCCTCCCCGGGTTGACCCGCCACAATTGATGGATGGCGCCGCCGATCACAATGACCGCGACCGTTGCGTAGATCTTTTGCGACACCTTCATCGCAGACATTGCCATGTGAAGGCTGGAGGCGGACCCTACAGCATTCACTCGCGCAGTCTAACGCGACATCACCCGACGCGCTTGCGCCGTCGCCGTGCCACCGTGACCAGCAAAGATAGCATGGCAAGAGTAGCCGCGAGATCGCCGCCGGTCTTGCCACCACCCATGCGACACGAGCATCCCCCACTGTTGCTCGAACTCGTGCCCGATGCACCGGCCGGCCCGCTGGTCGCTGACTCGCCTCCCAAGCCTGACAGGCTGGACCCGCCGCTCCCCGCAGCCGCCACACCGCCTCCACCAGTATCAAGTGCACCGCCCGTCCCACCCCCATTGCTGTCGCCACCAGCCCCTGCACCGCCCGACGTGTGCCCAGCGCTATCTCCACCGGCACCACCTGACACGCCTCCCGTGCTCAAATCGCCGGAACTACTTGAAGCGCCTCCCGTGGCCGGCGCTCCACCTGATTCCGTGCCGCCGGAACCGACGCCACCGGTTTCACCAATGCCCGTGCTGCCCGTCATGCCCCCAATGCGACCGCCGCTCCCGCCCGAGCCAATCGACGTCCCTCCCGTCATAGACCCAGCGGATCCACCTGACACGCCACCTGTGCTCATGCCGCCAGAACCGCTTGACTTGCCTCCAGTGCCAGGCGCGCCACCGGATCCAGTGCGTCCACCACTGGCACCTCCGGTGCCAACCGCACCGCCCGATCCGCCCGATGTTCCGGCAGTCGGAGTGATCGCCCCGTATTCGAAAGCGCCCAGGTCCGGAAACGCACCGACATATGCCGGGTAGGGTTGAGGCAGCCCTGTCGTAGTCCCTTTGTCGATTTCCGGGCTTCCTGCCGCCAGTCTGAGGAAGGGCAGGATTGGCAGACTGCCGTCAGCCTGGCGCGCACTGGCCATACCAGCAAAGCTCGTCGTGTCCGTGGGCGGGACGCAAACCGTGCCTCCAGCAGCGTACGCCGCTGGGCATGAAGCGGGAGGCGCAAATTCAACACTCTGAAAGTCGGTTGCCTTGACGGTGATACCGATGGTCGAGTCCCAGGAGTTATTCTCGTCGCTGATAAGGCTGCCCCCCAGATTCATGTTGGAAGTGAGCGCACCCGCAAAGGCAATGTTGTTCCTGAGAATCCCCACTGAGACTGACGAAGTGTTGTCACTGCCCACGCCGAGCATGTTGAAGTCCGGATTGTTGCTGTAGGCCGTGTTGTTGTAGAAATACGCAGAAACGGGGGAGTGATTGGCGTAGAAACCCGCTGCCTTGTTGAAAAAGGACACGTTGAAGCGCAGGACGTGCTGAGGAATAGGGTTGGGAACGCTGTTGGGAGGCATGTCATAGCCACCTCCTTTGAAGCCGTTGCCATTTCCCGCGGATAGCGCAACCGGCTTGCCGCCAGTCAGTGCATCGGGTTTGTACCCATGGTACCAAGACCACGAATACTCGACGGTGCACACCTCCTGCGACTTGATGAAGTCCCAGCCATCGTCGCTATTCCACCAGGCGCGGCAACCATGGAAAATGTTGCCGGTGTCCCCAGCCTTGTCCGGGTGACAGCCGAACCCGTCAGCGCTTTGGCCGTCTCCGTTCGATGTCAAACTATCCTCATTTTCGTGAGAATCGCAGTTGAGGAAGGTGTTGCCGCCTCCCTCCTGAATGAAGACGCCAGGGCCCATGTTGTGGTGAGCGTTGATAAGCTCGAACTTGTTGTTGCTTCCCCCCATCACGTAAAGACACCAGGACTCGTGGTTGTCACTGTTGAGCTGCAGCGTCCCAGTGAGCTCCAACCCTTTCAGATACAAGTAGTCGCCCTCGACCCGGACTCCGACGTGCCGGCAATTGTACTTACTTGTATCTGTGACGCCCGAGAAGTCGAAGACCGGGGTTTCGCCCTGATACGCCCAGTAGTTGATCATGTTCCCAGATGTGCCGCTCTTGCTAAGAACGACAGAGTCCACTGTGGCGCTGGTGCTGGAACATGTCGACGTCGCTGTGGTGTACTTGTAGGTTCCTCCCCGAAAATAGACAGTGTCGCCAGCGGACGCGGCCGTCTGCGCCCGCGCCCAGGTGGCAAAGGGCGCGTCCAGCGTGCCAGATGCGGTGTCGCTGCCGGTTGGAGCGACGTAGTACGTCGTCGCAGCGCGCGCGGCCAGTGGCGCGAGGAAGACCGAAAGCAGGGCCACAACCCGAAAACGCAGGTTCTTCATCATGTTGGTCACACCCTCGGCAGGAGTACCCTAGGGAGATCGACGGTGAATTGGCTTGACCTGCTGGCCAGTCCAATTCACCCAGCCGCCTCCCGTTGGGGACAGGAAGCGGCATCTCTCGTCAAACAGAACGCCCAGTGCTAGTCGCAGGTCCCTGAGCACGGAACCCAGGTACCCTCAGTGGCCGTGATGGTCGCCGTGCCGTCCGTGAGCCCAGTTGCCTTGGCGGTCACGGTGATGGTCCCGGCGCCGGTCGCCTGAACGATGGCGTAGGCTGCGCCTCCGGAGGTGCTGCGAACATTTCCGCGGAAGGTTTCCTGCTTCTGGCTCCCGCTGTCCACGGCCATGATTCTTCCGGGGCCTGAGATGGAGAACGTGATGGACGTGTCAGTGGACACCACGGCCTTGACGAACGAGACGTCATCCACATCGTTGAGTATGCTGGTGTGGTCCGGCGTGAGCACGATCTTGCCCGCCACCGCTCCACTGGGCGGAGCCGACTTTGTCGGCCCACCCCATATGCCCGACCAGGTGTAGCCAGTGGGCCTGACTGCTCCCAGTTCGTCCATGAGCGCCCCGGTGCCACCGATGCTGGGCCACCCGGTCGTGCTGGTGATCTCGCCCATATAGTCCACGCCCGTCCACATGAACTCGCCCGTGAGATTTGGAGTGGACTTGACCAGAGTCCACGTGCCGGTCTCTTCGCCCATCTCGGTCAACACACCGGACTTGGTAGATACGTTTACCTCGGCCTGGGTGCAGGCCCCCGTGTTGTAGTTGTTGCCCCAGACGTCGAGCAGGCTGTTTGTCGGTCCGCCGACATCGCCATTTTGCGGGTCGAGCAAGGCCTGGGTGACAAGGTGCGAAGTATCGAGGAAATGGGCGATGGCGATCATCTCGGTGAGAATAGGAGTCCGGGACGTCATCGAATCGTGAATCTCGTTGCCGGTGCTGTAGATGGCGATGCTGGGGTGGTTGCGATCCCGCATGATGAAGCCGGTGAAATCGACCTCCCACCACTTGGTACCAGTGGCGGCCTTGGGCAGCGAGGGCATTCCGGTCGGGGTGGTTGATGCCTTGCCGAAGTACAATGCGTAGTCGCCATTGTCTGTGTACTTGTGTGCGGCCCAGACGTCGGTGAATTCATCCAGAACCAGCACGCCCATCCGGTCGGTCAGGTCGAGGAACTCCGGGCTCGGCGGATCGTGAGCCGTGCGAATGGCGTTCACCCCAATGGCCTTGAGCTGCGCGATCCGCCTTTGCATCGCTCGCGCCGGAGCACCCAGCCCGAGCCCGTGATAGTCTTGATGGTTGGCGACGCCCTGGAAATGGGTGACCTTGCCGTTGAGGGTCATGCCCGAGCTGTACTTGAGGTCTCGGATGCCGAACGGGGTGACGTCGTCGTCCACCGTGGTGCTGCCCTCTTGGACGTTGAGCAGAAGTTGATACATGTTCGGAGCGGCGAGATCCCATAGCTTGGGGTTCGTGACAGGGATAGTAAGGGTGAAGGTGGCCGAGGCTCCTGCAGCGATGGTCTGGGCAGCCGCCGAGACAGTCGGGAGTGCGGTTCCGGTGGCGTCGCTGACGATGCCCTGAACGCTCACGCTTTGAGATGCCGTGCCCGAATTGACCACCGAGGTTGTGACGTTGACGGTTGCCGACGCGGCCGTCGGGCTGGGCGAATTGACGAAAGTGGCCCATTGATCAACGTGAACCGGATCGGTCGCAATGACTCGCGCGCGGCGGTAAATGCCAGCCCCGGCATAGAAACGCGAGGCGGGCTGAATGCTGGTGTCGGTCTTTACCGCGATCACGTTTGGCCCCGGGAAAGTGACGTTCTTCGTAATGTCGTAGCGGAAGCTCACGTAGCCGTAGGGATGATTCCCGATCTGGGTGCCGTTCACGTAGACGGTGCTGTTCCCCATCACGCCATCGAACTCAACGTAAACCTGCTGGCCCTTGGCGACGTTCGCGGCAAGATTGAAATGGTTTCGGTACCAACCGACTCCCGACGGCGCAAAGCCGCCACGGCCGGTGGTCGGGTTGGTCTGAGCGAACGGCCCTTCGACCGCCCAATCGTGCGGGAGGGTCACCGGGGTCCACGCGGTATCCGCGAAAGCCGCTCCATCCGCCCCAGTCACGTCACCCTTGTTGAACAACCAGTTCCGGTCGAGTGGCATGATCGTTCGCACCCGATTCTTGATCGGTGGAAGGGTAGTCGCGCCGCCAGTGACGATGACGCCGCCGGTGACAGTGGCACCGCCGGTTACGGTGGCACCGCCCGTGGCTGTGTTCCCGCCAGGAGCTGTCTTCCCGCCAGTGGCCGTGTTGCCGCCAGGAGCTGTCTTCCCGCCAGTGGCCGTGTTGCCGCCAGGACCAACGACTCCACCCGTCCCGGTGTCTCCGCCGGACGTGTCACCACCCTGAACGGTCTCTCCTCCGCTGGCACCTGCGCCGCCTTCGACAGAGGTATCGCCGCCATTGCCAATGGAGCCGCCGGTGTCGCCCCCTGGTGAATTGGTGATTCCTCCGGTCTCGGTCTGTCCACCTTCGGTGGTCGCGCCGCCCACGTTGCCAGTATTGCCTCCAGCGCTGGCGCCGGCCTGACCGCCTCCAGTGTTTCCGCCACCTGGCGAACTGCTGCTGCTGCAACCAACAGCCAGTGGTGTGCCGACTAGCAGCACGAGGACGAGAGAATGGGTCTTGTGAATCAACTTCATGGCTTCTCCCCGGAGTAAAAAGGTGCCTGGGCTAAGAAACGCAGTGGACTGTCCTTGGTCAGATGGCTCAGCCCATTGGAATCGACCAGCAAAAAAGTTTCCCTTCAAATGACGCGACGCCAGCAAGAAAAGGTCACCAGCTCGCCCGAAAGCCAGGTCTGGCACGCATGCCTGCCAACGTCACGCCGCGACAACTGCTTGGCGTGGAGCATCGAGCCTCCTGTGCGATGGCTATGACCACCAACACCGAGTCAATCCCCTCAGCCGCCTCCCCTTGGTGGCAGGAAGCGGCTTCTCTCGTAGGGCAGAACGGCCAGTGCTAATCGCAGGTCCCGGAGCAGGGAACCCATGTGCCATCGGTGGCCGTGATGGTCGCGGTGCCGTCTGTAAGCCCTGCTGACTTGGCCGTCACCGTGATGGTTCCGGGCCCCGTCGCCTGAACGATCGCGAAAGCCAGGCCTCCAGTGGCAGTGCGGGTATCTCCCCGATACGTCTGCTGCTGACTGCTCCCGCTGTCCACAGCTAGGATGGTGCCGGGCCCCGTCAATGAGAAGGTCACGGCAGCGGTGGCGTTGGGAATCGCGGCCTTGACGAACGACACGTCATCCAAGTCGGTCGTTATCGTAGTGTGATCCGGGGTGAGTGTCACCTTGCCTGCCGACGCTCCGCTGTCAGGAACCGACTTCACGGTCCCCCCCCATATCCCCGACCACGTCACACCGCCACTCCTGGGAGTGCCCAATTCATCCAGCAGCGCCCCGTTGCCTCCCGTGCTTGGCCATCCGCCATTTTGCTCACCCAAATAGTCGACACCCGTCCAGATGAATTCGCCTGTAAGCGCCGCATTTCCCATGACGTCTTTGGTCCAAGTGGACGTGTCGGCGCCCTTCTCGGTGAGCAAGCCCGATTTCGTGATGGTGGCTCCTGCGGCCGAGATGGCGACGGCCGTGTTGTAGTTGGTGCCCCAAACATCGAGCAAGGTATTCGTCGCTCCCCCGACGTCGCCGTTTTGCGGGTCAAGCAGAGCCTGGGTGTCATATCGGGACGGGTCAATCTGGTGACTGATCTTGATCATCTCGGTAAGGATGGGAGTACGTGAGCTTATCGAATCGTGGATTTCGTTGCCCATGCTGTAGAGAGCTACACTGGGGTGGTTGCGATCCCGCGCGATCCAGCCGGAAAAATCGACCTCCCACCATTTTGTACCGGTGGCAAACGAGGGCAGCGGGGGCATACCAGTCGGGGTCGTGGAGGCCTTGTTGAAGTACATCGAGTAGTCGCCAGAATCCTGGTACTTCTTCGCAGACCAGACGTCGGTGAATTCATCGAGTACGAGGAAGCCCATCCGGTCACACAGATCGAGGAACTGCGGACTGGGCGGATCGTGGGCCGTGCGTATGGCGTTCGCCCCTATGGCCTTGAGCGCTGCCAGCCGCCTCTGCATCGCCCGCGCAGGCGCAGCAAGCCCGAGCCCGTGGTAGTCTTGATGCAAGCAGACGCCCTTGAATTTCAAGCTCTTTCCGTTGAGAGTCATGCCCGTGCTGAACTTCAGGTCCCGGATTCCGAACGCAGTGACGTCGTCATCCACGGCCTTGCCGCCGACTTGGACCACTGTCAACAGCTGATACATGTTGGGCGTTTCGATAGACCATAGTTTTGGGTTCGCGACAGGAACATCGAAGGTGAAGCTGGCCGATGCGCCTGCAGCGATGGTCTGAGCAGGCGCCCCCACCGCTGGCAGCGCGGTCCCGGTGGCGTCGCTGACAGTGCCCTGCACGCCGACGCTTTGAGATGCCGTGCCCGAATTGACCACCGTGGTCGTTACGTGCACGGTTGCCGATGCAGTCGTTGGCGAGGGCGTCGTGACGAAGGTGGCGTACTGATCGATGTGAACCGGATCGGTCGCAATGACACGGACGTGGCGGTAGATGCCAGCGCCAGCGTAGAAACGCGAAGCGGGCTGAATGCTGGTGTCGGTCTTGACCGCAAGCACGTTCTCCGCGCCGAACTTGATACTCTTCGTCATGTCGTAGCGGAAGCTCACGTATCCGTAGGGATGATTCCCGAGCTGAGTGCCGTTGATGTAGGCCGTGCTGTTCCCCATGACGCCGTCGAACTCAATGTAGACCTGCTGGCCCGATGTCACACCCGCGGGAAGAGTGAAGTGATTTCGGTACCAACCGATTCCCGACGGACAATATCCGCCGCGGCCGGTGGTCGCGGCAGCTGAATCCCATGGCCCCTCAACCGCCCAGTCGTGCGGGAGGTTCACCGGGCGCCACGTGGAATCCGCCGGGAGACTCGCTCCATTCGCCCCAGTCACGTCACCCTTGTTGAACAACCAACTCTTGTCGAGAGGCATGATGGTTCGGACTCGCCCGGTGAGCGGCGGCAAGACCGTCACGCCTCCTCCTCCGCCGGTGGTTCCGCCAGTAGCGCCACCACTGGCAGTCGTAGTCCCACCAACGGCCTTGGTCCCGCCAGGGGTCTTGGTCCCGCCAGGCGCTGTGTTACCGCCAGGACCAACGGCTCCACCCGTCCCGGTGTCTCCACCTGACGTGTCACCACCCTGAACGGTCTCTCCTCCGCTGGCACCTGCGCCTCCTTGAACAGAGGTGTCGCCGCCATTGCCGATGGAGCCGCCAGTGTCGCCCGCTGATGGAATGGGGATTCCGCCCGTGTCCATTTGGCCACCTTCGCTGGTCGTGCCGCCCACGTTGACAGTGTTGCCGCCAGCGCCGGCGCCTCCGGCCTGAGTGCCTGCACTACTTCCAGCTCCTGGAGAACTGCTGCTACAGCCAACAGCCAGCGGCGCGCTGACGAGTAGCACTAGGACCCAAAGATGGCTCTTCTGAATCAACTTCATGGCTTCTCCCCAAGAGTAAAAAGTGCCTTGGCTAGGTACGTGCTGGACGGTACCTAGGTGGCGCAGCCAGTTCGAATTGACGAGGATGAGCGGGTCAGTTCCCGACTCGTCGAGTCACCAGTCGACAACTCATATGCCACTCTTTGTTAGGGGACTGTCCTCATTAGAACGGGTCAACGGGCGCCAACCCGCCGACCGTTAGCGTCATTGTGCGATGAGTGCAGCCCGCAGCGCGTTCAGGTTGCCAGGCGAGCCAACAAACAGCTCTTCAGGGAAATGCCTGAACGCCAGCATGCCACGATAGATCTCCGCGCGTTGATCGACATTCATGCCGAACCCAGCCAGGAATTGCAGGCGCAAGTTGTCGTCTCGATTGACCTCGGCGTCCTTGAGCCAAGCTTCAAGCTCGGGGCCGCGGCCGCCGTAGGTAGACAGCAGCGCCACGGCTGAATCGAAGCCGATCTGTCGCAACGACTGCTCGACCGGAGCAAACTCCGGGCTTTGCAAGTAGCCTTCCAGCGCGTCGACGTCGATCCGGGTCGGCTCAACCTGCCCCAGCAGCACGACATCGTAGCCTTGTCCTTGGATCGTGTTGCCCCAGATGGTCCCGTTGGGGAACGCCTCAAAGAACGTCGCGACCTCGCTTTTCACGGCCGCCATTCCGCTGTCATACAGTTGCACGAACACCGTCACGGCCCCACCCGGATTGAGGTGTCGCTTGGCCAATTCCCAGAACTCGCGCGTGTAGAGATTGGCGGCGCCCTTGACCCACGGATCGAACGGATCCGAAGTGATGGCGTCGAACTTCTGCTGGGTTGTGGTCAGAAAATGCCGAGCATCGTCCACTTCCACGCGCACCTTAGGATTGTGAACGACGTTGTCGTTGAAGGCGCCGAACAACGGGGCGACCATGCTCGGAACCAGCGGCTCGATCTCAGCGATGGTCAATCGCTCGACGCGAGGATCGATGCTGGCCGCACCGGCTGTCACACCGGCGCCGCACGCGATGACCAGAACCTCGCGCGGCTGTGCCGGGAGCAAAGTCGTCAAGTGCCCGAGCATGCGCTGCAGTCGCATGTCCTGGGGCAAAGTGGACGCCTGGATCTTTCCCGCGTTGTAGTAGCTCAGGACTCCGTTCAGATCCCGCGAGACCGCCGGGGACGAATTCATGCCTTCTCCGACGTAGAGGAAGGTTTCTTTGGTATTTCGCTCGACTGCTGAAAAGCGGCCATGCCCCACCAGCAACGGAGGAACCGCGACCACGTTGCGCCCCACCAGGACGGCCAGCGCGACAATGGCCAACGTCCAAATTGCATCCCGAGTCGTAAAGTGCGGCGCCGCACGATCGCGCACCAGCGCCGGAACGAGTGTCACTGCGGCAGCCGCGGCCGACAGCGCGATCAAGATACGCTCACTGTTCTGGGTTCCCACTGTGACGATCAGCACCAGGCTGGTGCCCAGTGCCCCGACGATCGCACCCACCGTGTTGGCCGCGTACACCCGTCCCACCACCACGCCACCATCGCTTCCCTTGCGCGCGACCGCCGCGAGCGCTAGCGGGAAGCTGGCTCCCCACAGGCAGGCCGCGGGCAGGATCGCCCAGAGGCAGCGGACAAGATCGATCTGAAACTGATTCCATGGCGTGGCCGCCAGCCGCGGATTGACCGGCCAGTAGGGGAGCGCACTGGTGATGTTCCACGAAGCCCAGGCGACAGCCGCGATCAGCGCGAGCTGCGCCAAGCCCAGCGCACGCCGCGCATCAGGTGTCCGGCGCGCCACGAGCGAGCCCACGCCGCTGCCCAGCCCGATTCCGATCAAAAACACCGCCAGAATGATCGAGAACGTATACGTCGTGTGGCTCAGGAGCAGCCCAAAGAGCCGCGTCCAGATCACCTCTGCGCCGAGAGCACTCATTCCTGAAAGTCCGATGGCGACATAGACGATCCAGGCCGGCGGCGGCGGAGCGATGCTCGCTGCGGTCGGCGGGTCGCGGCTGTCTTCACTGGGCGCAGTCCCCGGGCGAATACGCGCGAGCGCCAACGCGCCTGCGGCCACCGCCACGTTCAAGGCCACGGCGACCCAGGTCGCGGTGTGCATGTCGTGAACCCGCAGCAGGTAGAAGCCCGCAAGCAGACAGCCGAACACTGCCCCCAGCGTGTTGCCGCCATAGAGAATCCCGAGCCACGAGACGCCGCGCGGGCTCATCTGCACCCAGCGGGAAACCGCGGGCAACGTGGCCCCCATCATTACCGTCGGGGGCAGCAAGCAGATCGCCGCGAACAACCCGCGCAACAGTAGGCCCGGAATGCCGTGCCCGACCACCGCCGTGTAGACAACCTCGACCAACGGTATCGCGCCCAACATCAGGATTCCAGAGACGCCGATCGCAATTTCGAGCACGGCGTAGACGCGCAAAGGGTGCCGCTGGCGCGAGACGAAACGCGCAAGCCCCAGGCTGCCCAGGCACATCCCGCCCATGAAGGTTCCCAGCAGCACCGCGATGGAAACCGCCGAAGACCCGAGCACGAGCTGCAGCATCTGAAACCAGACGATCTCGTAGATCAGCGCTGCGCATCCGCTGGCCACGAACAGCAACAAGAGCAGTGAAAATGGTCGCTCATCCGCGCTGCTCGAAGCTGACGGCGCGCCCTGGCGGCGACGAACGATGCGCACTCCGACAAGCAATACGATGACGGCGCCCAGTACGATTTCGATCCAGCCGACGGGCGATTTCGCTGACATCGCGGGCTTCGTCGTTGCCGGTCCGCCCGGTGACTGCGGTGCGGCCGCAGCGGGCGCCCCGACAGTAGGCATGATCGGTGGAAAAGGCGTGGGGGCGAGACAATACGCGGCGAGCTCGGATACCGAAAAAAAGCCGTCTCCTTCCGCGTCGCCGATGCGCAGATAGCGCACCGTCACCGGTTCGATCTGGACGGCGCGCGCGCGCAGCCCATGCCCGCGCCCGACCACGTTGGCGATCTCCGCCAGCACCCGAAAACTTCCCGGCTGCCCGTCGTTCGATCCGGCAATCTTATAGGTGTCGTTGGCATCGGCTTGCAGATACAGCGCGCTCAGCCTGCGCGGCTGGCCCAGATCGTAGGTTATCGATGCGGCACGGCTCTGCAGCTTGACGGCGGCCGGCGCGTCCCACGGCGCCCCTTCAGACGCAACCGCGCCATCGGTGACCAGCGCGACGTTGCCGCTGATGTCTGCGTGGGCGGATGGCATGCGACCGGCGAGCAGATCTGCGGCGTCGCATTCTGGCGCGCGGACGGCCGCAGAGGGCTCTGCAGCGTGGGCGCCGGCGCCTGCAGTTGCAATCGCGGCCAGCGCCAGGACGGCACATGGCAGAGGTGCGCGAGGGCGTATCATGAATCCTCCATCGGTCAGCCTCGGCCAGCGTAGCAGGTTGCCGATTCGCGCGCGATTGCCGCGTATGTGAGGGTGGCGGGTAGCTTCCCAGCCTGGCTCGGGCGCGCCGAACCGATGCCCAGCTCTCGTTGGCGATTTTGTGGATGGCAATGGCAGGGGCGGACACCTCGTCCGATGCTGAGGCAGCCGCCGCTGCTCCACTTGGTCTGTGGCATCGTTGCCTGGCGTGCCTCGGGCCTACTGAGATAGGCTCTTACAGCGTCCAAATCCGTTCGACTGACTCAATTATGACCAGGTCTGGCTTTTCCGCGGTCAACATTGCCTGGGTAATTGGCATATGCGTTGAGATATTTGCTCGCGTGGTTTCCTTCACTTCCGCAAATTCCAAGTCAAAGTAGGGCTTCATCGCCCAGAAAAATGAATCGTGAAAGACCAAGACCTTCCCGCGCCTACTCCCGGAAGGAACATGATCATTTGGCCGAACGGGAACCACGCCGGGCTCGCCGGGGAACATGGGGAGGCCGAGAAGTACAATCAAGTCCCCGGTGACGGAGCCCGAAGTCTCCCACCTGATATCACTGTCGACGGGTGGCGCCCGTGTCGGGTCTTGCTGTTGTAGTGCTCGCATGAAGGCCTGGTAGCCGACAAAGGCACCTCTCGCGTTCCAATGAGAGTCCGCGTGTAGATAGACCAGACCCTCGGACTTAGCCTCGCGGAGGACTGCTCGCAGATCAAGGTAGTGCGAACCCAATACGACCTGTGCCACACTGGAGATCTGGTCCAGTCTGGAGAGAGTGCCAAATCTGGGGCGCAGGTCTCTCGGCAGGTACTCCGGGTAAACCGACTGCTTGTCCGGACAAACTACGACCAGGAATTTGGTGTGGTTGTCCGCAAATAGTTTGGACATGCGGGCGAACTCCGCCGTCATCGCCGCCAGTTCTGCCGCTTTGTACGGCGCCTTTCCAAGGAAGCCATCGAGTCCCATGCCATCCCCGGCCATGGCGCCTTCATAGTAGAACCAGCGTGATCGGCCATCTGACTCGCCAAGCACCACAGAAGAATTGGTTGAAGTGCGCAACAGGTAGTACACCGCAAGCCGGTAGCTTCCAATGAGCAGCTTGCGCAGACCAAAGTGGTCATTGTAGAATTTCTCCCAATCGCGTGCAAACGCGGCAACGCTGGCCAGTTCCTTGAATCTGAACCGCGCGGGATTTGGACGTTCAGCCAGCGCTCTCCTCTCAGGCAGGTCTTTGGCCGGTTCGAGGCGACACACGTTGGCAATAGTTGGGGCAGCCAAGATGGTGAGAAAGCCGCCGACCAGAAGTCTGTTGTTTAGGGAACGCATCGAATGTGGCTAGAAGCGATAGTAGATGAAGGGATTGAAGGAGCTATTTGCCAGCTTCATGGCGACCATGAGGAGCAATGAGAGCACCGCGACCACGCCGACCGGGGATGCGGCCCATCCGCCGGGTGACTCGCGAACGAGAAGGCGAGAGACAAGGATTCCCCGCAGGCGCGTTGCAGCCAGTACGCCCACGGCGAGGGCAAGCCAACCCTCCGTGTTGATAAAAGTCGCAAGGGTGTTCCAGTGGAATGCAGTCCAGTCCTTGAGGTGAAAGAGTGCCCGAAAGTAGGTGGCGGCGCCTGAAAACGAATCCGAGCGGAAAAGCACCCAACCCGCCATGACCAAGAGCAGGGCATATAGGTTCTGAACCGGCTTGGGCAGACGTTGCAGGGCCTTAAGAAGAAAGGCGCGCTCGACAATAAGCATAGTTCCGTGCAGAACGCCCCAAGTTACGAACGTCCAGCTGGCACCGTGCCAGAATCCACAAAGAAGAAAGACGATGAACATCGCCGAATATGAGCGCCAGGGCGGTACCCAGAACTGGTTGCCCGTCAAAGGCACGTAGAGGTAGTCGCGGAACCAGGAAGTCAGGGAAATGTGCCATCTCTTCCAGAAGTCGGTGATGCTGGTCGCAATGTAAGGTAGGTCGAAGTTCTCTCGGAAATGGAAGCCGAACATCCGGCCCAGACCGATGGCCATATCGGAATAGCCAGAGAAGTCGAAATAGATTTGAAGGGTGTAGCAACAAACGCCAAGAGTGGCGTGGACGGATGTGAGCGCGTTGGGCGGAAGTCTGAAGCACTGGTCGGCGACGGCCCCTACCACGTTGGCAATAAGGACCTTCTTGGCCAAGCCGAATACGAAGCGGTACACACCATAGGCGAAGTCGTCCAGCCTGTGCGTGCGCTCTGCAAGTTCGTGGGCCACGTGGCCGTAGCGGACAATGGGTCCAGCAACCAATTGAGGAAAGAGCGCGATGTAGAGCGCAAGGCGAAGAGGACTCTTCTGCACCTGCACATGCCCGCGGGCCACGTCGAGAATGTAGGAGAGGGCGTGAAAAGTGAAGAAGGAGATGCCCAGCGGGAGGGCAATGCTGGGGATCGTCGGCGCGTGTCCGATGGCTTTCAGGAGAACAGCCGCATTCGTGAGCAGGAAGCACCAGTACTTGTAGTAGACGAGAAGCGCGAGATTGGCGGACACTGCTATCGCGACCCAGGCTTTCCTGACTCTGCTGGCCTTGGCCGACCTGGCCACAAGAAGACCGAAGACGTAGTTCATGCCGATGGAAGACAGGAGCAGCGGCAAGTAGCGCAATTCACCCCAGGAGTAGAACCAGAGGCTGGCAAAAAGCAGCCAGATGTTCTTCGCGCGAATGGTGGGGATCACATAGTAGAGAGCCAACGCGATCGGGAAGAAGACGAAAAGGAAGAAGACCGAACTGAAGACCATGGCGCTACCGAGACTACGCGATCTTGCTATCGACTAGAGCGCCAAGATCCCCGACCGTCTTGATCGACCTCAGTTCTTTGACGGCAAACTTGATATGGAAGCTCACTTCGATTGCGGCGATGAGATTGACGTGCGCCATGGAATCCCAGCCGTCGATATCGTTGGGGGTCATCTCGGGCTGTACGTTCAGTCTTGGGTTGGCAAAAACCATTTGAAAAACCTGATTCAGGTGTACCTGGCACTTCATGGTTGATCCTCGATGGTGGAAACGTCGCCTGGATTCTGTCCCAAGTAGCGTGCGCGCAAGACTCGGCGAAGAATCTTCCCGCTCTTGTTCTTGGGAATTCTGTCGACAAGAATGACATCTCTTGGGGTGGCGACCGCGGAAAGGCGGTTCGCCACGTGCAGACGAATCTTCATTTGCAGGTCTTCTCCAGCCTCAACGCCCAGGCGAAGAGCGACGAAGACCACGATCTTCTCAAAGAGAACTGGATCGGGAACGCCGACCGCGGCCGACTCCGCGACCTCGGCGAGTTCCAGCAGACAACTCTCGACCTCGAAGGGGCTGACAAGGTGGCCGGATGTGTTGATGACGTCGTCATTTCGCGCAGAGAACCAGAGGTACCCGTCTTGGTCCTGCTGGGCCAGATCGCCGGAGTCGTAGTAGTGCTCTGAAAACCTTCCGCGGTAGACGTCACTGCGATGGAGATAGTCGCGAAACATGGAAGGCCAAGGATAGCGCAAGGACAGCCGGCCTATAGTGAGCGGTGGGCAGATCTTGCCCTCGCCGTCGAGTACGGCTGCCGAGATAGTGGACACGGGCTTCCCCATAGAGCCGGGGCGAACCGCGAGGCCCGGTCGGTTGGCGATCATGATTCCTCCGGTTTCGGTCTGGAACCAAGTGTCGTAGATCTCGTGCTTGAGAACCTCGTTTGCCCAGCGGCTGATTTCAGGATTCAGCGGCTCGCCAACGCTGAAGATGCTGCGCAGCCGTCTGAGATCGTAGCTGCGGTAGTCGACATCTTCGGTCCGCATGAGCATGCGAAGTGCGGTGGGAGCCGTGTACCATACGGTCACCTGCTCGTTCTGCAGCACGCGAAACCAACTGTCCGGATCGTAGGCGCCGGTGAACTGCACCTGGGTTATGCCCAGGTACCACGGTGCGATGATGCCGTAGGAAGTTCCTGTGATCCATCCGTGATCGGCAGTGCACCAATAGATGTCACCGGGACGAAGCTGAAGGATCTCCTTGGCCGTGTGCTGAAGATACTCCAAGCCGCCGTGGGCATGGAGTACGCCTTTGGGTTTGCCCGTGGATCCTGAAGTGTAGTGGAGCAGGGAGGGCGTATCGCAGTCCACCGGTTGGCTTTGGTAGGTGCTGGGGGCGCGGACTAGCCGGGCGGGCAGACTCAGGACGCCGGGCCCCAGATCCTGTTCCGCATCGATGAGCAGGATGGTGCGAAGGGCGGGAAGTTGGGCGCGGATGTTCTGCAGGCGCGCGACTGACGAACGTCTGGTCAACACGCAGGTGGCGGCGCAATCAGCTAGTCTATCGACCAGCGCCAGGTCTCCGAAGTTGGCGAACAAGGGCAGCACGATGGAACGCGCCTTCAGCATGCCGAGAAGGCCGTGGAACACTTCCGCACACTTGGGTAGGAGGATGGCGACGGTGTTGCCTCCGCCTTCTCCTATCTCGTCTAGGACGTGGGCGAACTGGTTGGCGAGCGAATCGATCTCCGCAAAGGTGAAAGCCTGAACAGAAAAGTCGGGGCGAATCAGACGAAGCGCGGTCCTATCGTGCTTGGCGCCGGAGTCTGGGGAAACCCTGCAGATGTCGCCAATGTTTGTGGCCATGGGCTGGAAACGCAATCTAGCATCAAAAACCGAGTCCTCGGCATGACCGAATGTGCCCGCTCGGCCGCTCCGCGTCAGCCATCCGCGCCCAGTCCGCGCCCCAAGATTCTCCCCGCTCGCCCCTTCTTCGCAGAGGCAGTATGAACAGCCAGACCTTCTATGCGCAGCGAGGTCTTCGTTGCATCGGCCGAGTCCGCGGAGAGAGACGCCCCCAACTCTGCGCCCCGGTCGCCTCAGAATTAGCCGACGAATTTATGTACCCGCCACCGCCAAAGCCGAGGTTCGTCGCTGCAACGAGCTTAGTGCCGTCCGACGGCGACGCTACCGTAGCACCGACTGCGTGGCATGAGGTAGACTGCCTTTCGTGAGCGAGCACGCCGAGCGCAACACTCAAGAAGGTCGCGCAGATCCAGCGCCCGCGCATCCTTGCGTCGAGGTGAGCCTTTCTCATGGGCACAGAGCGACACGGCAGACAGCGCTTGCCCTGGTCGTTGCACTAGCAGCAATCACCGCGATCGACACCAAACTTCCCGATGCGCTCGGGCAAAGCCTGTTCTCGCCGGCGGCCGACTATGCACAGACCAGACGTGACCTCGCGTTTGGGGGGATTCCAATGGAAGCTGTGGCCGAGGCGATTGACCGACGCCTGCCGTCCCAAGAACCCATCTCGCTTGCTCCCAGCATCAGTGACAATCCGCTTCTTTTCCAGCGCTTCTCTGAGGGACTGTACCCCCGCCGGATCAGCGGCAAGGCCGTTCACCAAGTAACGGTTGCCACAACGCCCGCGGGCGTCGCGCTGGCCGGGCCAGCGAAATTGCTCGGCCCTCCCACCACGCCCAAGCTGGCTCCCCGCGGGTATCAGTCGTTTTCGCGCGGTCCCGTGCGCGCGCTGGTTCTGTTTGTTTCCCTGCTGGGTGTGGGCCTTGTCGTGCTCGCGGGCATTCGCAGACTCGCCGGCGTGGGTGGATACATCGCGGCTCTGACTCCAGGCTTGTTGTTCCCGACTGTGATTCTTTTGGGGGCGCTCAGCGTCGGACTGCTTTGGTCCCTGGCTACGTTCATGCACGTTTCGCTTCGCGGGTATGTGCTCGCCAGCGCAGGTCTGGCCGGCACCTTGGGAATCTCCGTCGCGAGTATTGTTCGGCTGATCCGCAAGGGCACGTTCAAGATGCGCGCACGGGCTCTCTCCCGCGCTGCTGTTTCCGTGCTGCGGCGCCCCGAGGTTCTGCTTGGCCTCGCTTTTCTCGTGTTCGCGTTCTACATCGTAGATCGCTCGCCTATCATGCTGTGGGACGCGAGATCGATCTGGTTCTTTCGGGCCAAGCAACTCTTCTTCTCCGGTCGACTGCTGCCCGAGGACGCAGGAGACTACTGGTGGGCGCACCCAGGCTACCCTCTTCTCTATCCTGCCGTCTTGGCCTTTTTCTCATCCTTCGGCGGTTGGGATGAACGCCGCGCAGCGGTGGCAGTGGCCGTACTGTTTGCCACGCTGTCTTCCCTGGTCTTCGTACTTGCCCGCCGCACGTTGGGACGGTGGCCAGGAGCTATATTCGCCTTCATCCCCGGCCTCTATCTCTTTGTTTTCAATTTGGGCGGATACGCCGACGGCTACGTCACCCTTTGTTTGCTAGTAGCGGTACTGGGTTTCTGTAGCGACGACACCGAGGGGATCGGCTGGCTCGGAGCCTTTTCTGCGGCCATGATCAAACGCGAGGGGTTTGTCCTCGCCTTCGTTCTGTGCGCTGTCCATGCCGTGATCAGCAATCCCTGTCGTCAGCGCCGCTGGTCACGCCGCGCGCTGGCCTTTGTGGGTTTCTTGCCTCCCGCCCTGCACAACCTGTGGATCAAGCACTTGGGTGTCTCCGACGATTTTGCCGGGGCCAAATTCCCCCACCAGTGGCACGAGTTTTGGAGCCGGTTCTGTACCATTTGGGATGCCGTCCGCGCCCAAGGCTGGGCACGAACTCCCGCCAAGATCGGGTTTGCCGGTCTCATGTTGAGCTTGGTCTTCGCGCAGAACTGGCGACGTAGTCGCGGTGGCGCCGTGGCTTCGCTCGCTGGGATCGCCGGACTCGCGTTCACCTGCGTCGTCTTTATCATCACCCCCAGTGACCTGAACTGGCACATCGCAACCGCGCTGGAACGAGTGATCTCGCACGACTGGTTGCTGCTGGCGATCGGCGGGGTCCTGCTGGCTTCAGCTAAGAGTCCATGAAACACCGCACACCAAGTACTCGCGCATATCGATGACGACGACATCGTACCGGGAAGCCTGCTCCTCTCACTATCCCAGCGTTGCCTTGAGCGCGCGGTAGTCGGTCTTGCCGGTGCCGAGCAAGGGCAGCGCCTCCAGCCGCATTACGCGCCGGATGTTGTGCAACGGTGACAGCCCGGCTTCGCGCAGGCAGTGGTTGGCGCTCTCGCGATCGATCTCCAACGGGGTGAAGAGAACCAACTCGGGGTGTTCCTCGTCGGGGGTGCATTCCACCGCCAGGCAGGGACCATCGCCCTGGCCGGGCGGCATCCACTTGGCCTCCAGCGCAGCCTCGACCGCGGCCAACGGGATCATCTCGCCACCAATCTTCACGAATCGCTTCAGCCGACCGCAGAAGGTGAGAATGCCGTCGCTGTCTTCGCAAACCAGATCGCCGGTGCGGTACCATTCTTTGCCGGCAAACGAAACGAAAGGCGACTGTCCATCGTACTTGAGATAGCCGCGAAAAACACTGGGGCCGCGCACGAGAAGCATGCCGCGCTGACCGCAAGGCGTGGGCTTGCCACACTCGGCGTCGACAATGGCATGCTCCACCGACGGCAAAGGCGGGCCAATGGTTTCGCGCCGTGGCCGCTCGGGACGGTTGACCGACACGATGGGCGAGCACTCGGTGATGCCATAGCCTTCGATGACAACCATCTCGGGACAGGCGCGCGCCAGGGCGTCGTACACATGGGGTGGGCACTTCTCGGCGCCGGTGATAGCCAGGCGCAAGCTGGCAAGCTGCCCGGGCTGGGAGGCTCGCACGATGCCAGCCAGGAAGGTGGGCGTGCCCACCAGCAGCGTGGCCCGATACGCCTCGATGAGCGATGCCAGGGTGGCGCCGTCATTGGGGTTGACGTGATAGACAGTGCGCAAACCGCACATCAGCGGCAACAGCATGTCGACGGTAAGCCCGAAGGAATGGAACGGGGGCAGGATGCCAAGGAGAGCCTCGTCGGGCCGCAGCGGAATGACCGCGAGTGCGTCGCGGATGTTGGCGAGCAGATTCCCCTGAGTCAGGGGCACCGCCTTGGGCACGCTCTCGGATCCGCTGGTGAAAAGCACGGCAGCCACTTCAGGCGCCCGCGCCTCTTCCAGCGTGCCGGTGATTCCCAGGCGCGCGCACAACGCCGCGAGCAACTTGGCGGGAAGCGAGAACTGCTTGGCCACATCGTCGAGGTAGGTGAGCCGCTGCATGAATCCCGGCGTGCTTCCGAAACCTTCTGATTCGAGACGGCTGATCAAGCGACGGGCCGTCACCACACAACGGATGTCGAGCAGATCCAATCCGTGCATCACGCCGCGCGGCCCGGTGGTCCAGTTGATCATGACCGGAGTCTTGCCGGCAAAAAGCGCGGCCAAGGTAGCCACGCTGGCGGCAACCGAGGCGGGCAGCATGATGCCCACGTACGACCCGGGCATGCGGGCAAAGACAGGCCGCAAGAGCAAGAGCGCGGTGACCAGATCGCGATAGCTGCGCACCCCGCTCAGCTGGTCCGCGATGACCACCTGGCGGGGATGCCGACGAGCCATGTCCAGAAACACCGCGGTCAAGCTGTCACCTGCTGGCATGACCGGCGACATGGTGGCGTCCTGGGCGGCCGCGGTCCAGGCGTGTGCGACCGGCTGGGGCTCGGCCGCGGCCTTTCCCACGGTCTCTCCCACCGCGGCCCGCATCACGTCCCCCACCGTCTCCATGCCGTCCACCTCGGGCTGGGGAAAGCCGAACTCGCTCTGGATCCAAGCCTGGATCTCCACGCGCACCAGGCTGTCCAGGCCAAGATCGTGCGCCAGACGCTGGCTCTCGTTGATGTCGCGCACCCCGGTGAGCTTGCGCAGATATTCCAGCACGGTGTCGCGCGTGGCCGGGGGAATCCGGCGCGCCACGCCCGGCTCGGCGCTGCTGACCGGCTCGGGCAGCCAGCGCACGCCGCCGCCTTCCCACAATGAATGGGGCACGTAGGTGCTTCCGCCCGCGTTCCGATTATAGAAGTCCTCCAGATAGCGATTGAGCACGACCCGATCCGCGGTGCGCGGCAGGTCGTCGGGCTCGACCACGTCGATGGCCACGTGCCGACGAGGCGAGAGGAAAACGCCGCACTTGAGCAGGCCCCACAGGCCCCGGCGCAGGGCAGGCATGACCTCGGGCGGTTTGCCCGAGGCGCGACTGAAGCTGGAACCCCACAGCCCGGCCGTGCGCACCAGCACCACGCGCACGTCCGGAACTGCCTGCAACAACTGCTCG
>Ga0265316_10000951_pt1 | contig 31569 bp, 30 predicted proteins | sample 4522metaG_FD_202092 | JGI IMG/M metagenome (GOLD analysis project Ga0265316, IMG submission 202092) | Rhizosphere microbial communities from Carex aquatilis grown in University of Washington, Seatle, WA, United States - 4-5-22 metaG | ecosystem: Host-associated > Plants > Roots > Rhizosphere >...
CGCCGGAAGGGCTCCGCGATCAAATCCAAGGGGGAGCCGTCGGCCTGAAGCTCCACGAAGACTGGGGTACGACGCCGGCCGCGATCGACTGCTGCCTGGGCGTGGCCGAGACGGAAGACGTGCAGGTGACCATTCACACCGACACGCTGAACGAGTCAGGCTACGTGGACGACTCGATCGCCGCCTTCAAGGGGCGGACGATCCACACCTACCACTCGGAGGGCGCGGGGGGCGGGCATGCGCCCGACATCATCCGGGTCTGCGGGGAACCGAACGTCATTCCGAGCTCCACCAACCCGACGCGGCCGTTCACCGTCAATACGCTCGACGAGCACCTCGACATGCTCATGGTCTGTCACCACCTCGACAAGACCATCCCCGAAGACGTCGCCTTCGCGGAAAGCCGCATCCGGGGCGAGACGATCGCCGCGGAAGACATCCTGCACGATTTGGGCGCGATCAGCATCGTCTCGAGCGACAGCCAGGCCATGGGCCGCGTGGGGGAAGTCATCGTGCGGACGTGGCAGACCGCCGACAAGATGAAAAACGATCGCGGACGGCTCGCGGAAGAGCGTGGCGCCAACGACAACGCGCGGATCAAGCGATACGTCGCGAAGTACACGATCAACCCGGCGATCGCCCACGGCATGTCGTCGGAAATCGGAAGTCTCGAAGTGGGCAAGTGGGCCGACATCGTGCTCTGGCGTCCGGCGTTCTTCGGGGTGCGGCCGGAGATCGTCTTCAAGGGCGGGTTCATCGCGTGGGCGCAAATGGGCGACGCGAACGCGTCGATCCCCACGCCGCAGCCGCTCTACATGCGGCCGATGTTCGGGGCGTACGGCAGGGCGGTCGGCGCGACGAGCATCGCATTCGTCTCGCAGCGCGCCGCGGCCGAGGGAAAGCTCGGAGAGCTCGGGCTGTCCAAGCACGTGGTCCCCGTGCGCCGCTGCCGCGGCATCGGAAAGCGCGACATGGTGCACAACGCCGCGCTCCCGGCGATTTCGGTCGATCCGGAGACGTACGAAGTGCGGGCGGACGGTGTCCTCCTTCAGTGCCCGCCGGCTTCCAGCCTCCCGCTCGCTCGCCTCTACCACCTCTTTTGAGCCGAGAATGACCGCGAACCCCGTCGCCTGGCGCATTCTCCAGATCGCCGACTCGGCCTTCCCGACGGGCGGATTCGCGCACTCTTCCGGGTTGGAAGCGGCGATGCATCTCGGCGAAGCCGCCACGCCCGAGCGGTTGGACGCGTACCTGCAAAATCTGCTCTGGAACGCCGGGAACGCCTCGATGCCGTACGTCGCCGCAGCGTACGACCGCCCCTCGGACGTCTGGACGCTGGACGCCCGAATCGACGCGTTCTTGACCAGCCACGTGGCAAACCGCGCGAGCCGGACGCAAGGTCGCAGTTTCGTGGCCACGTGCGCGCGCGTCTTCGACGAGCCCGAGCTCGGGTTGCTCGGGGCTCAAAGCCGCGCGCGCGAGGTGAAGGTGCACTTCGCGCCGGTGCTCGGCGCCGCGACCGCCGCGCTCGCCCTGGGGCGGCGAGACGCGCTGGCGCTGTACCTGTTTCTCACGCTCCGCGGCGCGGCGTCGGCCGCGGTGCGCCTCGGGATCGTGGGCCCCTACGAGGCGCAGCGGGTGCAGCAGCGTCACGGCTCGACGATGGATACGGTGCTGGAACGCTGCGCCTCTCTGCGGCCCGAGCAGGCGGCGACGACGGCTCCCCTCCCCGACTTGTTCGGAGCAACACACGACCGGCTTTACGCGCGGCTATTCCAGAGTTGAGGGACCCATCATGGCGCACGAGGACCACTCCCATCAGCACAACGGCGGTTTCCACGAGCACGAACAGCGTTCCGAAGCCGAGCACGAGCACGAGCACGAGCACGAGCACGAGCACGAGCACGAGCACGAGCACTGGTCGCATCCGGGGCGATTCCCCGACCGCGAACCGCTGCGGGCGCGCGATTACGCGCAGCGAGCGTTCACGATCGGCATCGGCGGTCCCGTGGGAAGCGGAAAGACGGCGCTCGTTCTCGCGATCTGCCGCGCGCTCCGGGACCGCATGAGCCTGGGCGTCGTGACCAACGACATCTTCACGCGGGAGGACGCCGAGTTCTTGCATCGAAACCGCGCCCTCGCTCCCGAGCGCATCCGCGCCGTCGAAACGGGGGGCTGTCCTCACGCGGCGATTCGCGAGGACATCAGCCACAATCTCGATGCCCTCGATCAGTTGATGGCCGACGTACAGCCGCAACTTCTCTTGGTCGAGAGCGGGGGGGACAACTTGGCCGCTCAATTCAGTCGCGAGCTGGCGGACTACACCATCTACGTCATCGACGTCGCCGGGGGCGACAAGGTGCCGCGCAAAGGCGGCCCCGGCATTACGCAATCGGATCTCCTCGTCATCAACAAGACCGATCTGGCCGAGCACGTCGGCGCAAACCTCGAAATCATGGCGCGAGACGCCCGCGCCATGCGCGGCAGCGGCCCCTACGTGTTCGCGCAAGCGAAGAACGGCGTCGGCATCGACGCCATCATCGATAGCTTTCTCGATGCCGCCGGCGGTCGTGTAGAACACAAAACTTAATCACGCGGACAACTCCCGGAAACACCGCACGTGAAAGCGTGCCTGCTGCCCGTCGACTATCGGCGGGCTTTTCCGAAAAGGGAGATGTCCTATGAAATGTTCGCCTCCGATGCGAAATTGGATCGTGGGGGTCGCGGCGGCGTGCCAGCTCGCGTCTGCCGGCTGCAAGGAAGAAGCCAAGCAGTCGGAGCCGGCAAAACCTGCGGAGTCTGCCGCCGCGAGCGTCGCATCGGCGGCACCCAAGCCGGCTCCCGCGGCCGAGCCGGCCGGCGGACCGATCAAGGTGGGTATCCTGCACTCGCTCTCGGGCACGATGGCGATCAGCGAGACGTCGTTGAAAGACGTGGCGCTCATGACCATCGAAGAAATAAACGCCAAAGGCGGCGTCCTGGGCCGCAAGATCGAGCCGGTGGTCGTGGATCCGGCGTCGAATTGGCCGCTCTTCGCCGAAAAGGCGCGCGACCTGCTTCAGAAGGACAGCGTTTCGGCGGTTTTCGGATGCTGGACGTCGGTGTCGCGCAAGTCCGTCTTACCGGTCTTCGAAGAGCTCAACGGATTGCTGTTCTACCCGGTCCAGTACGAGGGAGAAGAATCCTCGTACAACGTGTTCTACACGGGCGCCGCGCCCAATCAGCAGGCGATACCGGCGGTCGAGTACTTGATGAGCGACAAGGGCGGAGCCGCGAAGCGCTTCGTTCTTCTCGGAACGGACTACGTGTACCCGCGGACGACGAACAAGATCCTCCGGTACTTCCTCCACTCCAAGGCAATCGCCGACGACAACATCAAGGAAGAATATACGCCGTTCGGGCACAACGACTATCAGACCATCGTCGCGGACATCAAGAAGTTCGCCTCGGGCAAGCGAACGGCGGTCATTTCGACCATCAACGGCGACTCGAACGTTCCTTTCTACAAAGAACTCGCCAATCAGGGCTTGAAGGCCACCGACATTCCGGTCGTAGCGTTCTCCGTCGGCGAGGAGGAGCTTCGCGGGATCGATACCAAGCCCTTGGTTGGCCACCTCGCGGCGTGGAACTACTTCATGTCGATCGATACGCCCGAGAACAAGGCATTCATTGCCGAGTGGAAGAATTACGTAAAGGCGCACAATCTTCCCGACGGCGACAAGCGCGTCACCAACGACCCGATGGAAGCGACGTACATCGGCGTGCACATGTGGGCGCAAGCCGTGGCCCAGGCGGGCACGACGAACGTCGACGCCGTTCGGCAGGCGCTCGGTTACCAGACCTTCCGCTCGCCCTCCGGCTACGACATTGCGCTCGACGCGAAGAATCACCACCTGCACAAGCCCGTCCTCATCGGCGAGGTCCAGGCGAACGGCCAGTTCCAAATCGTGTGGAAGTCCCCCGAGGGGACGATCCGGGCGCAAGCGTGGAGCCCGTTCATTCCCGAGAGCGCGAAGAAGGTCGCCGATTGGACCTACCCGTGGGTGTGCGGCAACTGCACGGAGCCGAAGTACGCCGGCTCGATTGCAACGATGGCACATCGCTGATCGGCTGAACGAGCCGGTCGAGGAGAAGGACGATGGCGAGAGCAAGCGGCGGAATGCCTCGGGGGGCGTGGGTCACCGCGGTCGCCTTGGGCATCCTGCTGGCCGCGCGTGTGTCCCTGGCCGACTCCGTGGATCTGGAGTCGGCCCTGCGCGGCCTCTCGCAGCCCTCCGGTGACGAGGTAGCTCGGGCCGCTCAAGCGATCGCGGCGATCGGGGACAGCCGCGCCGTCGTCGTCCTCGAGGCCCTGCGCGACGGCAACCTGGTCGTGACCGACGGGGGCCGGGCTTATCTGCGCGATTCGGCGGGCGCGCTCCACGACGCGGCGACCGGCGCCGCACCGGGCGGGGACCCGACCCACGCGCCGACGTTGGACAACGAGGTCCGGCGCGTTCTCGAGCCGCTGATCGCCCGACTCGAGCTCAAGTCGCCCGATCCGAAGGTGCGCGGCCAGGCGGTCGAGACCCTGGCGAACCGCTCGAACGAAGAAGACGCTCCCGCACTGCGCGACGCGCTGTCGGTGGAGTCGAGCGCGGTCGTCCGACGAGCGCTGGTGTCGACGCTCGCCGAGCTCGACCTCGCGAGCGACGACCCGCAGCGTCGCCTCGCGGCGATCGCCGCGATCGAGGCCTCCGGTTCGATGCGGTTTCGCACGAAGCTCGAAGCGATGGGCGGCGAGTCGGACGCCCGGGTGCGAAGCGCGGCCGAGCACGCGATCGGGGCGCTCAATCGAAAGCGGTTCTTCGTCGATCACACCGCCGACCTCATTTACGGGCTGAGCACGGGCAGCATTCTTCTGCTTTCGGCGCTCGGGCTCGCGATCACCTTCGGTCTCATGCGCGTCATCAACATGGCGCACGGCGAAATGCTGATGCTCGGCGCGTACGCGACGTTCGTGACGCAGAACTTTTTCCACGATCACGTCCCGCAGCACGAGTCGCTCTACCTTCTTGCGGCCATTCCCGCCGCGCTGGTCACCTGCATGATGGTGGGAGCAGTGCTGGAGCGGACCGTCGTCCGCTTTCTGTACGGCCGGCCTCTCGAGACGCTGCTCGCGACGTATGGCCTCAGCCTGCTGCTCATCCAATCGGTCCGGTCGATCTTCGGCGCCCAGAACGTCGCCGTCGCGAATCCCCCGTGGCTGGCGGGTGGCGCCGAGCTCTTCGAAGGCGTCGTCATTCCGTACAACCGCGTGGCCGTCGTCCTCTTCGCGGTCGCCGTCGTGACGTTCGTCGCGTACATGCTCCGCGGCACCTCTCTCGGACTGGTCGTCCGAGCGGTGACGCAGAACCGTCCGATGGCCGCGTGCATGGGGATCGCCACGCGGCGCGTCGACACGTGGACGTTCGCGCTCGGCTCGGGCGTCGGCGGACTGGGCGGCGTCGCGCTCGCGCAGCTGGGAAACGTGGGGCCGGAGCTCGGCCAGAGTTACATCGTGGACTCGTTCTTGGTCGTGGTCCTCGGCGGCGTCGGAAAGCTCGTGGGCTGCGTCTTCGCGGCGTTCGCGCTCGGCGTCTTGAACAAACTGCTCGAGCCGGTCGCGGGCGCCGTGCTCGGCAAGATCGTCGTCTTGCTCTTGGTGGTGCTCATCATTCAAAAGCGGCCTCAAGGTCTCTTCGCGCCGCGCGGACGCGGAGCCGAGGGCACGTGAGCGGGCCGGCGCGTTCGCATCGCCTGCGGGCGCCTTGGGAGACCTGGCTCGTCCTCGTCGTGTGCGTCACCGTCGGCGTCGTCGTGCCGATCTTCAACCTCGTGCCGGCCGAGACGAGCGCGCTCCACGTTCCAGAGTTCCTCGTCGCCCTCCTCGGCAAGCTGACCTGCTACGCGATCGTCGCGGTCGCCCTCGACCTCGCGTGGGGTTACGCAGGCATCTTGAGCCTGTGTCACGGGTTCTTCTTCGCCCTCGGCGGCTACGCGATGGGCATGTACTTGATGCGCGTCATCGGCACCGAAGGCATGTATCGCAGTAGCTTGCCGGACTTCATGGTGTTTCTCGATTGGAAGGAGCTCCCCTGGTACTGGCTCGGGTTCGACCACTTCTGGTTCGCCGCGGTGATGGCCCTTTTCGTCCCCGGCCTGGTCGCGTACGTGTTCGGCTTCTTCGCCTTTCGATCCCGAATCAGCGGCGTCTACTTCTCCATCGTCACCCAGGCCCTCACGTACGCGGCCATGCTTCTCTTCTTTCGCAACGCGACGGGTTTTGGCGGCAACAACGGGCTTACGGACTTCAAGCGCATCCTGGGCTTTTCGCTTCGCGAGCCTGCCACGAAGGCCGGCCTTTGTGCCGCGAGCGGCATCGGTCTGGGGGTCGCCTACGCCGTCTGCCGGGCCGTGGTGAAATCCCGAGCGGGCCGTGTTCTCACGGCGATGCGCGACGTCGAACCGAAAGTGAGGTTCTGCGGATACGACCCGGTGGCTTACAAGCTCTTCGCGTGGACGCTTTCGGCGGTCCTCTGCGGACTTGCGGGCGCGCTCTACGTCCCGCAGGTGGGAATCATCAATCCGAGCGAGATGCAGCCTTCGAGCTCGGTCGAGGTCGCGATCTGGGTAGCGGTGGGGGGACGCGGGACGCTCGCGGGGGCGGTCCTCGGCGCCCTTTTGGTCAACGGAGCGAAGAGCTGGCTCACAGCCGCCTTTCCGACGGCATGGCTCTACGTGCTCGGTACGCTCTTCGTGGGCGTGACCCTGCTTCTGCCTTCCGGTGTCATTCGCGCGTTCGCCGCCGACGGCCGCATCCGCGCCGGGTTCGGGCGGGTCGGCCGCGGACTGGCCGCGAAGCGCCGAGCGGCGCCGCCCACGGCCGCCGTCCAAGCGGTGTCCGTCACCGAAGAGACCCGGCCATGAGCGCCGTCCTCGAGGTGGAGAACGTCACGGTCCGCTTCGACGGCTTTCGCGCGCTGAACGACCTGACGTTGTCGCTCGAGATGGGGGAGCTGCGCTGCATCGTCGGTCCGAACGGGGCCGGCAAGACGACGCTCATGGATGTCATTACGGGCAAGAGCCGACCGGACACGGGCGCGGTGCGCTTCGCGGGAAAGGACATTACGCACCTTTCCGAGCACGTGATCGCTCGCCTCGGGATCGGCCGGAAGTTCCAACGGCCCACGGTATTTCCGGGGCACACCGTGTTCCAGAATCTGGAGCTGACGACGTACGGAAAGAAGGGCGTCCTGCGCGCGCTCTTCGCGCGGCTTTCGCCGCGTGACCTTCAGTCGATCGAGCAAACGCTCGAGCTCATCGGGCTGACCGAACAGCGCGACCGACTGGCAGGGCTGCTGTCGCACGGGCAAAAACAGTGGCTCGAGATCGGGATGCTCCTCGTTCAGCGCCCGAAGCTGCTCCTCGTGGACGAGCCGGTGGCGGGGATGACGCAACCGGAGATCGAGCGCACCGAGCAGATTCTCGCGTCGCTGGCCGGCGAACATACGATTGTGGTCGTCGAGCACGACATGGACTTCGTGCGGAGTATCGCGAGAACGGTGACGGTGCTCCACGAGGGGAGCGTCTTGGCCGAGGGTACGATGCGGGACGTTCAGAACGATCCGCGTGTCGTCGAAGTGTATTTGGGAGCCTGACATGCTCGAAACGCGAGACCTGCATCAGTACTACGGCGGCAGCCACACGCTTCGCGGCGCGTCCCTGACCGTTCCAGAGGGATCGTGCACGTGCATCATGGGGCGCAACGGCGTCGGCAAGACGACGCTCCTCCGGGCGATCATGGGCCTCGTGCAGGTTCGATCGGGGAGCGTTCGCTTCGGCGACCGCGAGCTCGTCGGCGCCGACGTGAGCGAGCGCGCGCGCGTCGGGATCGGTTACGTTCCTCAGGGGCGTGAAATTTTCCCGGAGCTCACGGTGCAAGAAAACCTCCGCGTCGGGACGCTGGCCCACAGGCACGCGAAGTCGACGATTCCTGAATTGGTATTTCGGCTCTTTCCCGTGCTGCGTACGATGATGAAGCGACGCGGGGGCGATCTCTCCGGCGGACAGCAGCAGCAGTTGGCGATTGCGCGCGCGCTGACCATCGAGCCCAAGTGCGTCCTTTTGGACGAGCCCACGGAAGGGATTCAACCGAGCATCGTGCACGAGCTGGGCGACGTCATCCGGCGGCTGTACCAGGAGGAGCGGGTCGCCGTTCTCCTCGTCGAACAGAAGCTCCCTTTTGCACGCCGGGTCGCCGAGCGATTCTTTCTCATGGACCGCGGCGCCGTGGTGGCACAAGGGGCGATGGCCGAACTCTCCGACGCCCTCGTCCAGCGGCACCTGGCGGTCTAATACCGGTTAGGGGTTCGTGAGAGAACCGCCAGGATCGCCGAGGCCCCTTCCGATTCCTAGCGTTCCTGGCGCCCCTGGCGGTTGTCTCGATATCCCGGCGTCACTCGCCCGGTTCGAGAGCGGCGTGATGGTCGAGCGCCATCGGAGGCATCGATTCGGTGGACGAAGTCCGCGAGAACTTCCCGCAGCCCGCCAGAATGCCGGCCACGGCGAGGTAGCTCAGCGCAACGAGCGGGGTTTGGCCGACTCCGATGGCTTCACCGTGCATGAAGCCGAAGAACGTCAACCCCGCCCCAACGACGGAGAACGCGGCCGCCTTCATGAACTGTCGATCGATGATGAAAACAGCGATGGCACCGAGCATCAGTCCACCGAGGATGGAGCCCCCGCCCATCACCCCCATCCCGTGATAGAGGACGCCAACCTGGCCGAGTTTGTCCATTCCGACTGCCGCGGCGTTGGTGCCGGCAGCTCCGAGCGCATTGTCGATCTGGAGCTTTCCCCATGCGGCGAGATGGGGCGTGAGGGCGAGGACGATCGCGGGTGCGTGGCTCTTCGGACACTCCTGGAAGGCTTGTGAGCCGATGAGCATGCCGATGTAAAGAAGGATTGGTGAGATCGCGACGACCGGAATGATCGCCATCATGACCGATATGATGCCGAGCCAAGAAAGAATGATGACCGTGATGCCTGTGGCCGCGGAGTAGCCGATGCGGCCCCCCATGGCCTTCCACCCGGGGTGCCCGATGTAGACGGCGTTGATGAACGGATTGCCCATGAGGCAACCGATGAGACTGACGACGCCGTCTGCCGTCAAAACGCGTGTGGTCGGGTACTCGTCGCCGGCGACCCCCGCGCTCACGACGTTGTCCATCGCCTCGACGAGATCGTAGATCCCGAAGGGGATGGCGGTAACGAGGATGACGCCGATGAACTCGAAACCGCCGAACACGTGGCTGAACGCGGGAACCGGGACGGCCACATGAAAGCTGGAGAGGGAATCGGAGAGATTGGCAAGCGACATCCCGCCGAAGTTCAGCCCGGCGGCCGTCGAGCCCCACGCGATGATCGTTCCGACGGCGATGGCGACCAAACCGGCGGGGGTCCCTTTGAAGTACCGCACACCGCCGAACCAGCTCGCGAGAATGATGGCAAAGCAAGGAATGGCCACGACCGGCACGGCGAACATGTCGAGCGCCGGTCGCATCGAGATGAACGTGACCGACACGCCCGCGAGGGTGCCGAGCAGCGCGGCCCGCGGAGTCACTTTGCGGATGATCGGCGCGATGAACCCGCCTGCCATGAGCACGAAGCTCTGGATGAACACCCATGTGAGTCCGGCCTCCCACCCCTTCACCGGATCGCCGGTCTTGAGTGCGATGGGGAGCATGATGACGAATGTGACGATGAACATGTGCGGGACGCTGATGCCCGAAGGCAGCGCGCACACGTCCGTCCTGCCGGTCCGCTTGGCGAGCCGATACGCCAGCCACGCATAGTACATCGTACTCAGGCACATCATGAGGCCCGTCGCCGGAAGGATCCTTCCGAAGACCAGCGAATCGGGCATCTTGAGGACGAAGCGCAAGAGGCCGGTCAGCGTGAGTAGATTGACGAGGATGTTCGTCCCGAAGCCGAAGTAGGCGTTCCAATCCCCTGGCGTCCAAAGGGCGGGCTTCGTCATAGTTGCGGTCGTTGCTCCAGTGGTCATCGCGTTCGCTCCTTGCTCCTGGGTCGTTGCCGTTCGTCGGGCTGTTCCCGGCGCCTCAAGCCAGCGCCTTGAGAATTCGATTCGAGTTCGACACCCACCCGAAGATTCCCCCTTGCGCTTTGATCATTCGCAGTCCCATCTCGTGGAACTCCGGGAAGTACGAGGCGCAGCAGTCGTCCGGAACGATGCACCGGTATCCGCGGTCGTTGGCCTCGCGCACGGTCGTGTGCACGCACACCTCCGTCGTGACCCCGCAGACGATGAGGTTCTCGATTCCACGGTCCTGCAGCAGGAGCTGCAAATCGGTCGAATAGAAAGCCCCTTTTCCCGGCTTGTCGACGACAGGCTCGCCCGGCCTCGGATAGAGCTCGCGGACGATGTCGTGTCCGGGCTCCCCACGAATCAAGATGCGCCCCATCGGGCCTGGGTCGCCGATTCGGAGCTTTGGAGCGCCGCGTTCGACTTTGGCTTTCGGCGCGTCGGTCATGTCCGGGCGGTGCCCTTCGCGGGTATGCACGACGAAGATGCCGCGCGACCGAGCGACCTCGAGCAGCGCCATACACGGGCGCACCGCCGCGGTTAGACGCGATACGTCATTTCCGAGCGCCTCGCCGAAGCCCCCGGGCTCGAGAAAGTCGCGCTGCATGTCGATAATGACGACTGCGGTCCGGCTCGGTTCAATCGAAACGGGCTGCGGTTCGGCTTCTATGAGGACAGCGGGCATCGGTTCTCACCACCTCGCTGGCCAACCTAGGAGAGAGTTGTTTCGCAATCGTTGCAACGCGGTAAAAGGTAATGGATTCGAACGCGAAATTTCGCAATGGCGCGGAATCCATTGCCATGGTCACGCCAGGGCCTCGAGGAGCGCGCGTGAATCGCTGACCGCGCCGAATACCCCCTGCTGCATCGTTATCATCTTGAGCGCTGCGTCATGGTTTCCCTTGTCCGTCGCCGCGCAGCAATCCCGGAGGACGACGCACTCGAACCCGCGATCGTTGGCCTCGCGCATCGTCGTGTGCACGCAGACGTCGGTCGTGATTCCAGTGAGAACGAGGTTTTGAATCCCTCGCAATCGAAGCAGGAGCTCGAAGTCGGTGGCGCAAAAGCTGCCCTTACCAGGCTTATCGATGATGGTCTCCCCGGGGAGCGGCGCGAGGTCCGGAATGATTTCCCACCCCGGTTCCCCCCGGACGAGCACGCGGCCGCACGGGCCTGGATCCCCGATTCCGATGCCGGACTGGGTCCGGCGCGACCGCCATCGCTTGTTCGCGGGGAGGTCCGCGAGGTCCGGCCGATGCCCCTCTCGCGTGTGATACACGGGAAATCCCAGTCTGCGGAACGCAGATAGAACCCGGTGGATCGGGTCGATGCAAGCGCGGGTGATGGAGATGTCGTACCCGAGCAGGTCGATGTATCCGCCCTTTCCGCAAAAATCGGTCTGCATGTCGATTACCACCAAGGCGGTGTTGTCCCTTCGAAGGTCGCCGTCGTACGGCCACGGGTACGGTATCGCTGCTACGTGGGTCATCGTGAGAACCTCTATAAGCACTAACCTCCGGCGCGCGTTTCGCGACGGTTTCCTTCCCGTTGTCGTGGAGTTGCGCGCGGATCAGGACGAACCGTTGATTCGGATCCCGCCCCTTTTTGATTGTCTTGTCTCCAAAACGAGGACTCATCGTCAGATGTAGGAAACATTTATGTCTGTGAAATCGGCACGACACGTTGTGCCGAGTACGACCGACCCCGCAGACGAGAGCGCCACGCCGCGCTCTTTGGGTCTGAAAGGAGATTCGGATGAGTCGAACAAGGGCTGGATCGGCATCAGTACCGCTCGGGTTTCTTGCGGTGTTGCTTCTGCAGTGGACTCTCGTCGGCCCAGCCCGGGCGCAGCAGCCGGCTCCCGCTGCGCCCCCTCCCCCTCCGGCGGCCGCGCCCGCACCGGCTCCGGCGCCCGCCCCGCTCGCGGCGCCCGCTCCACCGCCACCGCCGGCGATGGATCCCGCGCCGCCCCCGGTGGCGGCCGCACCGCCTCCGCCTCCCCCGATGGCCGCACCGCCTCCGCCTGCACCTCCGCCCCCGCCCACCCCTCCGCCCAGCATGTTGACGATGGGGTATAACTTCGGGGTTCGCGTCGGGTTTCGGCTTCAGGATCCCGATCAGCCGAAGAAGATGTCCGAGTTTCACTTGGACCCCTATGGCTACGACTCCACCGTCGAGGCGCGCTTCCACGGCACGGCGTTCGAACACTTCGCCTGGGTCGCCAACTTCAACGCGGTCATCAATACGGCCGAACTCGCTCCCGCCGGCGCCGTGGGAATCATGGACCTCATCGCGGAGTACAAGGCGGTCGACGAGTTTCAAGTATGGGCGGGCCGGCTCCTCGTTCCGTCCGACCGATCGAACTTCTCGGGTCCGTTTTTCATGAGCCCCTGGAACTATCCGGGTTTCTACTTTCCGGGCGCGCCGCCCATCGGCCCGAAAGACTTCGCGAACGGCCGCGACGTGGGCATAACGGTGTGGGGCAACGCGCTGGACGCAAAGCTCAAGTACTACGGAGGCGTCTACGGTCTCGGCGGATCCTTTCTCGGGTCGGCGAACGGAACGCCGTTCAACCAGCAAGATCAACAGGCCTACTGGTCCGGACGCATCTCGTACTCGCTCCAAGGGAGCGAGCCAGGCTACTTCGGCTCGAGCACGTATTACGGGGCCAAGAGCGTGGCAACGATCGGCATTGGAGCGCAGTATCAAAAGGACGGGTCGACGGACACCACCACCATGGCCAAGAAAGACACGGCTCTTTTCATGGCCGACGCGCTCGTCGAAGAGGTGATACCCGACGCCGGGACGTTTACGTTCGAAGGGCAGTATTACAAGTTCAACGACGGCTACAACTTCGGTCCGACCCTCGCTCCGAGCCACGCGCTCTATGCCGTGGTGAGCTACCTGACGCCGGAGCCTATCGGGATCGGCAAGCTGCAGCCGATGATCCGGTTGCAGCAGACGATCGACCCGGCCTGGACGATCTTCGACGCAGCGCTTGCCTACGTCATCAAAGACTACGGGCTCCGCCTCGTCACGACGTACGAGCACATCGATCGTGGGTCGGGCAGCACGGCCGGGGCCAATCCGGTGCAGAATTCTCTGCAGTTCGGCATCCAACTCCAGAACCTATAGACCACCCGCCGACCGAGGGGATTGTCCACGATGTGGCGCGACGGCAAAGTCAGGCGCGTTTTCTATGCCCTCCTCGGTGGCAAGGCGATCGGTTTGGCGCTCGTGTTCGTCGCGATTTGCGCACTCCCCGACTACTTCGGCCACCCGGCGCACGCCGCGGCCGGAGTAGACGGGGGGACGGCGCAGCACTCCGAGTGCGTCAATCCAATCAATACGGCGTGGACCCTCAGCGCGGCGTTTCTCGTCTTCTTCATGCAAGCCGGCTTTCTGTTTCTCGAAGCGGGCTTTGCACGCACGCGCGAGACCGTGAACGTCCTACTCGAAGGAATCGTGGACACCTGCCTTTGCGGCGCTCTCTTTTGGGCCTTCGGCTTCGCGTTCATGTTCGGTTCCGGCAATGGGTTCATCGGACACCAGTACTTCTTCTTGCAGGGCGTGCCCGATACGTACGGAACGACCGGCGTCCCAATGCTTGCCTTTTGGCTGTTCCAGTTCGCGTTCGCCGATACGTGCAGCACGATCACCTCCGGGGCCATGGTCGGCCGGACGTCGTTCGTCGGTGATCTTTGGTACAGCGTCGGCGTGAGCGGGTTCATCTACCCGATCTTCGGCCACTGGGCGTGGGGACCCGACGGGTGGCTCAACGGCATCCAGCCGACCGCATTTCACGATTTCGCGGGCTCCACCGTCGTTCACACCATCGGTGGATTCGTGGCACTCGCCGGCGCGATGGCGCTCGGACCGCGCTTGGGGCGCAAGTTCGCGAGAGACGGCGGCGGCATCATGGCCGGTCACAACATGACCCTCGCCGCGGTCGGCGGCGTCATTCTCTGGTTCGGTTGGTACGGGTTCAATCCGGGCAGCACGCTGTCGGCGATGGATATGCACGGCATCGGACGCGTGGCCACCAACACGACGCTGGCAGCCTGCGGCGGTGGCCTGTCCTCACTTTTCTTCGTCTACATGAGGGGCAAGTACTGGGACTGCGGCATCACCGTGAACGGGTTTCTGGCCGGCCTCGTCGCCGTGACCTGCCCCTGCTACTGGGTGTCGCCGACGGGCGCTTTCATCTTGGGGGCCGTCGCCGGCGTCCTCTGCGTCTTGTCGGTCGATCTTTTCGAGTATCTGCGGATCGACGACCCCGTCGGAGCAGTGTCCGTGCACGGCGTATGCGGTATTTGGGGAACTCTCAGCCTGGGTCTATTCGCGACGGGGCAGTTCGGGGCGCCAGGGCCTTACGGCGCGGACACCTCGCCGGCCGCGCTGGTCACCGGACTTTTCTACGGCGGGGGCGCGACGCAGCTCGTTGCGCAAATGATCGGGAGCACCAGCATCCTGGCCGCGACCTTCGGAACGTCGCTGGCGCTGATGTATGGGCTCAAGTTCGCGGGCGTTCTTCGCCTGTCGCCCGAACGGGAGCGGATGGGCATGGATGTGACCGAGCACGGAGGGCCGGCCTATCCAGAGCTCGTGCCGCGCGACGGTGCCGACCCGAGGCGAGACATGCTCGTTCAAGAGGCCAACGTTCGATCGATCGTCGGGCGCTGATGGGCTGGGGCGAGTCCCGGCGACAGGCCCGAAACGAGAACGAATCTAGTCGTCGGTCACCGGCCGTCCGCGATACATTCGCACCGGTCCGCTCGTCGGAGGTTTGGAGTCGCGAGCTTCGTGGACAGCGGAAGGTGGCTCGGGAAACGCTCGGACCGGTGGCGCGAGCGGAGTGGGGAGCTTCGCAGGGGGCGGCGGGGGCGTTACCGAAGGACGGAGAGAGGGGACGACTTCCGGGTCAACGCGCCGGATCACGAGATTGACGCCCATCCGCAGCGCGGGCTTGTTCACGGCGACCGTCGAAAGAACGCCGATGAGTCCCCAGGCCATCGCACGGAGGTAGAGCTTGTGCTCTGCATAGCGGAGCAGGCAACCTTCGAGCTCCTCGCCCCCGGCTCGGAACGTGTCGAAGAGGCGCGTGAACCTCGGGCCGACCTCCCCGAACAGCTCGGCATCGAAAATCGGCGGCAGATCGCTGGCGACGAGTGCCCCGGCGCGCGAGACGACGAAGCTCCCGTAGACGCCCTCGACGTCGCGCAGCGCCCGCAGCATCTCTTCGATCTTGGCCATGGGGTACCTCGGGTCAAAGGCCCAAGAGCGAGCCGATCATGTTGGAGTCCGCGGCGGGCCGAGGCCTCAGCGCGACGACGTCGCCGCCGCTCTCGCGCACGATGAAGCACCGCCCGCTCTTGAAATTGCATTCCATCGCGACGAACTGCTCCGCCCCGAGGCAGGCTCCGATGAGCTCATTCAGGCGACAGGCGTAAGCGACGATGTCGGCGAAGTCCTGAGACGCGCCGTGGTTGAACGCAATCGAGCCGTCAGGATTGAGTCGGAGGACGAGCTGGAAGTCTTCGCTCCTGAGGACGTGCCCGGCGACTTCGATCGGTGTCGCGTCGAACTCCATGCTTTCGCCCAGAGAAGGCTTTGTCGGCTTGTTGCGCGTTTCTCCGCGCAAGCTGACGACGGTTGGCGCGTGACGTTCGTCACGCATTTGCGCGGCTCGCAGAAGAAGGCTTTGCCATGTGCACGAAATGCTTTCCTTAATAGGCCATTCACGGTCCACGGGCTCGAACGACCCGTCGTCCCAGAGGAGAACTTCGAAGGCCGCGGACTCCCCGACCGAAGAGCGCGCGATCGCGTGGACCACCGCCCCGCCTCGGAAAAAGAGGTATCCCACGTTGTTTCCCGAAGCGACCCGCACCACACGACGGGATCCCGCCAAGCACTCCATCTGAACGAGATCGGCGAGGCTGGCCCCGTCCAGACGCGCGTGAAAGCCCGGGCTGACCTCTGCCGTGGGATCACCTCGTCCAGAAGGAGTTTTGGATGTCACGATGGACCCGGTGTCGGTGTTTTCAAGGGCGCCCCGTCCCAATGAAGCGGCCCGCGATGTCCAGCACTTCGGCCACCTCCACCTGACGGCTTACCCGCCGCGCGTTTCGCGCACGTATCCCGACGGTTGCGATTGGCCAAATTGCGCGTCTTTGGAGAACGAATTAGGGCACTTCGACGCGGCCAAAGAGGCCGCTGCCCACCCAGTCGCGGAACCAGGTGAGTACCCGCTGCGACGCTTCCTGCTCGTCGATGGCCCCGAAGCTCGCCGCCGCCCTGGACAGCGCCGCGGACAGGGTCTCTCCGGAGACGAGCCCCGAGAGAACTTCGAACATGGGAACCGTAAGATCCATGCGCCAGACGGTGGGGCCACTCCGATATACGACCGTCGCCGACGGCCTCGGGGAGGGGATTGCCGGCATCGTGCCGTCGCGCACGGCCTGAAAGTATCCGTTCACGGGATTGACGAAAGAAAGGAGCCGAAACGCGGAGTTAGGAACGAGGCGTGCGGACGCCCAAGCTTCTATCGGTACCTCGCGAAGCCCCTCGAGGGTCAGCGGTTCGGAGCTGGGGGCGTGAATCACTTCGACGATCGCCCACTCGAGCGCGGCAAGGTCGGCGGCGAAATGCCGCAGCGGAAAGGGGGCGGGCGCCTCGTCGCGGCAGAAGCTCTCGAACCTCCGACCGAAGAAATTGAGGCTGGGGCCCTCGGACGGGTGACGCGCGATATAGGCGCGGCAAAGTTTCTCGAAGTCGGACTCGCCGAGCGCCGTTTGGAGCACCGAATAGTCGTCGGCGAGGCACTCGATGAGCCGCGCGTGGTAGCTCCTCCGATACACTTCCAGACGGTCCAGCGCCCCGAGACGGGGACCCGCCGTGAGCACGCGGTTCGCTTCGCTGCTGCTCACCGCGGCGGGCGCCTCCTCTGAGCGCATCACGGCCCGCGCGAACCAAGTTTGCTCGTCGCGGAGCCCTTCGAGACGCGAATCCGTTGCTCCACGCTCCTCGCACGAAGCTTCGTTCAGACCGCCGGACCGGGTTCTTGTCTCGCGGGATTCCTGGTGAATCTTCCCACCGAGTTCGCCCGGCGTGGCGCTCGCGCGCTCGCGGACCGACTCGACGTCGACGACATGCCGATTCACGTCGCTCCCCCGATGAACTCTCGCGCCCGTAGGGCCTCTGCGTGGGTCTCGTCGAACCCTGGGATTTCGGCGTCCCATTCGAGAAGCACGGATGCCCCTCCCGTGCGATGCCACGCCTTGCCGAGAAGCTGCCAAACGTCGTTTTCCACCGGGCCGACGTGGGTGTCGACGATGTGCGTGCCATGGTTGGTGTGCCCGGCCACATGAAGCTGGACGACCCGGTCGAAGGGGATCGCAGCGAGATACGTGCTGGGATCGAACCCGTGGTTATAGGCCGACACGAACACATTGTTCACGTCGAGAAGGAGCGCGCAGTCCGCCTCTTCGGCGAGGCGCGCGAGAAACTCCCATTCACGCATCGATTTGCCGGCAAACTCGACATACGTCGACGGATTCTCGAGGGCGAGCGGCGCGCCCAAGAAGTCCTGTACGGCGCGCACGCGCCCGACGACGTGCGCGAGCGCTTCCTCCGAGTACGGCATCGGCAGGAGGTCGTGGGTGTTCTTCCCGGCGACGCCGGTCCAGCACAGATGGTCCGAGACCCAGCGAGCCCGAGTTCGATCGCGGAGCGCTCTCAGCTCGGTCAGGTAGGCGCGATCGAGCGGATCCGTGGACCCAATCGACAACGACACACCGTGCATCGCGATGGGATAGCGGTCGGCGATCGCGTCGAGGTAGTGAAGCGGCCGGCCAGCCGTCTGCATGTAATTTTCACTGATGATTTCGAACCAGTCCACTTCGGGACGCGCTTCGAGGATGCGCGCGTAGTGCACGGTGCGGAGCCCGAGCCCGACGCCCAGATCGGGAAGGCCGAATCGATTGGGCATGGGCGTGCTCGAGGCGCAGACCGACCCGCCCGCACCCGTTTTGAACGCGGGCGGGTCGGCGCACCCGGAATTCTCTCAGCCCTTGCAGCCGCCTTGGCCCTTGCAGTCGTTCTGACCCTTGCAGGCGTGCTTTTCGGTCTTACAGCCGCCCTGGCCCTTGCAATCGTTCTGCCCCTTGCAGGCGTGCTTTGCGGCGGGGGTCGCACCGGCCGCGGCGGGCGCTGTCGCCGTTCCGGCCGAGTTCTCCGGCGCGGCCGGAGGCGGCGTCGATTCACCACAGGCCGCGGCGCCCATCAGGATTCCACCTACTGCTGCTGCGATCATCGTGCTTGTCAGGTTCATGGCTTCCTCTCGTTTGCACCGACATTACGTCGGCCGCGGGCGTCTGTTTCAAAAAAAGAACTGCCCGAGGCCCGCTTCGCGTTTCGCGTACCGATGTCAGGCTCCGACAAATTGCCGGCCGGCCGCAAGTGGGGCCTCGATCGCGAAACGTCACGGTTCGGTCGCCACTCCGTCGCGCGGACGTTCGCACGAGAAGCGGGGCGCGGCTGGGTCACGAGCGGTAACGTCTGGGCTCGGGGCCCGTACCTACGAGCGTCTGCAAACCGAGGGAAAAAAGCATGATGGACTTTCTGACGACGATCCGCACGCGTGCTCTCGAGATGATCGGCAGGCTCCGGTGGCTCGCCCCGCTCATCGGCCGTCTGGCCGTGGGTTTGCTCTTCGTGTCCACCGGCTGGGGAAAGGTGAATGACATCCCCAAGGTCACGCACTTTTTCGAGCAGCTCGGAATTCCCGCCCCCGGGTTTCAAGCGGTCCTGGTCGGGTACAGCGAGCTCATTTGCGGCTCGCTCCTCGTCTTGGGCCTTTTGGCGAGGCTCGCGACCGTCCCGCTCATCATCAGCATGGTGGTTGCCATTCTCACGGCAAAAAGGAGCGAGCTGCACGGACTTTTCGACCTCGTCGGATTCGACGAATTCACGTACCTTTGCGTGCTGGTGATGATCGCGATCCTCGGCGCCGGCGCCGTTTCACTGGATCGCGTCGTCGCGAACCGGCTCGGTTGGCGAACCGAAGACTGAGCGGATCGCACGCCTTCTGTCCGCCATTTTATTGACCAATGCCCGGCTCGGGGCTCTTCTGAGCGCTCAGGAGACTCAACGATGGCGAAATCGAACACGGCGAAGAAGAAACCCCTCTCGAAGAGCGCGATCCTACAAGCGGTCACCGACGCAATCGGCGAGGAGATCTCGCGCAAGCAAGTCAAGCAAGTGGTCGAGACCCTCGTGGACGTGGGTCATCGCGAACTGAAGAAGAACGGCATCTTCGTTCTGCCCGGCTTTGCGAAGTTCGTGGTGGTGAAGAAGCCGGCACGGCCCGCGCGCGAGGGCATCAACCCGTTCACCAAAGAAAAGCAGAAGTTCGCGGCGAAACCCGCGAGCAAGGGCGTACGGGCGAGGCCGGTCAAGGCGGTCAAAGACGCGGTCGTCTGAAAATAACCGGCGTCGGTGGCTGACGCGCGTTAGGTTTCTCGCGAACCTGGAGGACCAATGCGCTGTCGACTCGTAAGGGGCCTCGTCGTCGGGGCCCTCCCGCTCGCTTTCTCGGCCTGCTCGGGGACGGCGCTCCCGCCGTATCCCGACGTCTCGAGTTTCTGCGTCGCGAAAGCACACGCGATTTGCCAAGCGACGGCCATCTGCGCGGCGGACCCAACGGCGTGCCAGGCCAACCAAGTCGCGCAGTGCGACGCGGATGCGACCGCTGCCATGGCCTCGGGTGTGCGCAAATACAACACCGCGAATGCCCCTGGTTGCATCGACGCGCTCACCGCCGCGTTCGGCAAGAACGCCTCTCAGGTGCCCTTTGCACAGCTCGTCGGGCCCGGCTCGATCACCGACAAATGCGAACGGGTCTTCGTTGGAAACGCGAACTCGAACCAGCCGTGCCGTTCCGACTACGACTGCTCCGGCGCTTTGATCTGCGTTCCCGCACAACCCGGCACGACCTCGTCGCCCCTGGTCTGCGCATCGCCCGTGGCGAAGAACGCCATGGACTTTTGCGCGGATCCTGGCGCCCAGTGTCCGGCGGACACGTATTGTGGAACGCCCGCGGGGGGCGTCGCTGTCGCGTGCATTCCGGCCGCGCAGGCGGGCCAGGCCTGTTCGGCGACGGCGCCTTGTGTCAGCGCAGAGCGCTGCTCGAACAACCTCTGCGTGGAGCGGGCCACCGGCGGACAGCCTTGTTCCACGAACGGCGATTGCGGCTCGGTCGACCCGTACTGCGACGTGTACGCCGGCAGCATCTGCACGCTTGGGCTCACGTTCGCGACGGGCGCCCTCGACTGCGAGGGTTTCCTCCTCGGGATGGCCGTGGCAGGGCCTGACGCAGGCGGGGCCGCGGCGGGTGACAGCGCGGGGGGGGATTAACTCAGACTTCTCGCGGTTGCCCCTGGTGTTGGCAGTATCGGGCGACGATGCGCAAGAGCTCCGCCCCGTATCTTCGAGCGAGGCCGGGGCCGATGCCCGCGACGCGCAGCAACGCCGCTTCATCGGCCGGCGCCTCGGCGGCGACACCGAGCAGGGTGCGGTCGTTGACGATACGAAACGCCGGCAGTCCCGTTCTCTTCGCCTCGGCGAGCCGCCACGCCCGGAGCTCTTCGAAGAGGGCGTTCGCGCTCTTTCCGACATCCGCCGGCGAGTGGCCCCGCGTCGCCGGCGCGGGGTTCTCCCGCGGTCGACCGAGTGCCCGATGGCCCTTGCGTTTCGCGGCCCCATTTCCCTTTTTCGGCCTGGGCGTCTGGCCGGCAATGCGAAACGTCGGGTCGCCCGCGAGGGACCGCGCGACCGCCGTGCTCGTCAAGCGCGCGCGCTGGAACGGGATCACGTTGCCGTCCTTGACGAAGGAGTCGTCCTCGAGACGTACCCATTTCGAGCGGACCAGGCCGGCGAGCACGTGCTCGAGCGCGCGGCGATCGAAGTCCCCGGAGGAGAAGAGGTCGCGGTGAATCTGACCGACGGTCTGTCCGTCTCGATCGGCGAGCGCACGAAGAATTCTGGCCGCGGCGCTCTTCTCCACGTCGCTCGGCTCGCGATGCACTTGCGCGACGCAGGCGTCGGGGGCACACACGTCGCACTGGCCGCACGGCGTTCCGGGATCGTTCTTGTCGCCGAAGTGTTCGACGAGAAGAAGCATCCGGCATGCGCTCTTCTCGGCAAAGCGCCGCACGCGGGCGATCTGTTCGAGGCGGTAAGCGATCTGCCTCTCGTACGACTGCGCGTAGTTCGGGTCGCCCCGCCGGATCGACTCGTCGGGGTCGACGCGCGCGCCGCCGTGGAGCCAAAGCTTCTCGAGCGCGGTCTCGAAGACCGGAGGCGAAAGGCCACAATCGCTCGCCAGCGTTTCCTTCGCCAGCGGCCTTTCTCCGAGCTTCTCGAATATGGCTTGCAGCGACTTCACTTCCGGGTAATCGCGCTCGTGAAAGAACTGATGGGTCTTGCTGTCGACGAACGAGTGGAAGAGAACCGCGCGCGAAGGAGCTCCGTCGCGACCGGCGCGCCCGATCTCCTGGTAGTAGCCCTCGAGCGTCGCGGGGAGCGCCGTGTGGATCACCGTGCGTACGTTCGGCTTGTCGATACCCATGCCGAAGGCAATCGTCGCCACCACGACTTCGATGTCTCCGTCGAGAAATGCCCGCTGCGCCTCGCCGCGCGAAGCGGTCGGCATCCCGGCGTGGTAGGCGACCGCGCGGAGCTTGGTCGAGAGACCCTGGGCGAGCGCATCGGCCTCGCGCCGCGTCGGCGCGTAGACGATCGCCGGGCGACGCTGTCGGTCGGCGAGGAGAGCCGCCACGGCGTCCGCCCGGTCGCCGGGTCCCTTTTCGATGACTTCGACTCCAATGTTCGTGCGGCGGAATCCATGAATGAAGCGCTCGGCGTGCTGCAACCGGAGCTGAGCCACGATGTCGTCCTGCACGCTCGGAGTCGCGGTCGCCGTGACCGCGATGATCGGCGCGGGCCGAAGCAGGGGGAGCCTCTCGCCGAGCATGCGATATTCCGGGCGAAAGTCGTGGCCCCACTGCGAGATGCAATGGGCTTCGTCGACGGCGACGAGCGTCGGCGGTTTTCGGGCGAGCATCTCGGGAAAGCCGGGAATCTTCAGACGCTCGGGGGCGATGAAGAGATAATCGAGGCGTCCGTCGAGATACGCGCGACACGCGGCGCGAGAAGCCTCGCGGCCCCGACCCGAGTGAATTCGTTCGGCGGCCAGACCGAGCTGGGACAGCTTGGCGACCTGGTCCTCCATGAGGGCGATGAGCGGGCTCACGACGAGCGTCGTCCCCCCGCGCGCGAGCCCCGGAAGCTGATAACACAGGGACTTTCCGGCGCCGGTCGGCATGACCAGCAGAACGTCGCGCCCGGCGGCGGCGGCCCGGCACACGTCTTCCTGAAAGGGTTTGTACGAAGAAAAGCCGAACCTTTCGCGCAGGAGCGCGGTGAGCCCCTGGACTCCCACGGGCTCGCGACGCGTCATGGGGGTGCGGCGCTGGAAGTCGGGGCTTTCGGAACCGTGACGTTCCGTGCGTACCGCGAGCTGGGACGGCTGGCCCGGGCGACCGTTCGCGACGGCGCCGACCACATCGCGCACGTACCCTTCGATCCCGCGCATGAACCCGTCGAAGTCCGCCGTGCCACGCTCGATCTTCGCGAGCTTCGCCTCCCACTCGCCCGTCATCGCAGGCGTCTTCACGTTGGGATGCACGACCTCGATGAGAGCGATTCCCTTGTCGGTGGCCTTGAGCGTCTTTCCGTCACGCACGGCGTATTCGCGCTTGAGAAGCGTCTCGATCGTCGCAGCCCGCGTCGCCGGAGTACCCAGCCCGCACTCGCGCATGGCGTCGGCGATCTCCTTCTCGGCGACCTCCCGACCCGCGGTCTCCATCGCCGTGAGCAAGGTGGCATCGGTCAGGTGCGGCGGGGGCCGGGTTTGCTTGGCGACGGCCTTCGCGTCCACCACCTCTTGCGTGTCCCCTTCGCGGAGTCCGCCCGGTAGCTCGGGCGCGGGGGCGCTCGCCCTGTGGGTATCGAAGTCGAGCGCCTTCCAGCCGACCCGTTCGACGCTGGTCCCGGAGCTCGCGAAGCGATCGACCTCGGTGGACTCCACGGCCACGACGACCTTGGTCACCGCGTACAAGTGATCGTCGTGCCACGCTGCGAGCAGCCGGCGACACACGAGATCGTAAACGCGCCTCTCGTCCTCCCGAAGGTCGTCCGGCGCGCGGGTCGTGGTCGGAATGATGGCGTGATGGTCCGTAACCCTCGCGTCGTCGACGAAACGCGGGCCGAGCGATCGCTCGCCGGTTCCAGCCGCGAGGTGCGCGCGATACGGTCCGGCGATGGCCCGCACGATCTCGGGCAGCGTCTCCGCAACGGCATGCGTGAGCCGGCGGCTGTCGGTCCGCGGGTAGCTGAGAATCTTTCTCTGCTCGTAGAGCGCCTGAGCGACGTCGAGTGTGCGCTGCGCGCTCATCCCGAAAAGGCGGTTCGCGTGTCGCTGCAGCTCGGTGAGGTCGTAGAGAAGAGGCGGCGCCAGCGTGCGCACCTCCCGCTCGACCGACTCGATCCGCGCGTTCCCACTCCGTGCTCGTTCGGCGATTCGAGCGGCTTCGTCGGCGTCGCGGAGCCGACGTGTCTCGCCCCGAAACCACACGCCCGAGAACGTTTCTCCGGAACCCTGCGGACGAAACGTGGCGACGACCTCGAAGTAGTCCTCCGGGACGAACGAGCGAATCTCGAGCTCTCGCCCGACGAGCATCGCGAGCGTCGGGGTCTGCACCCGTCCGACGGAGAACACCTGGTCGTGCACGATGCTGTAGGCCCGCGAAAGGTTCATTCCGACGAGCCAGTCGGCGCGGCTGCGCGCCCGGGCGGCGCGCGCAAGGGCGTCGTATTCGCGGGCGTCCTTGAGCTCTCGGAAGCCCTTCGCGATCGCCTCCGGCGTCAGCGAAGAGATCCACAGTCGCCGGACGGGCTTTCGACAGCCGGCAGCTTCGTAGATGTAGCGGAAGATGAGCTCCCCTTCCCGGCCGGCATCGGTCGCGCAAACGATTTCCGTGACGTCGGGCGCGTGGAGGACACGGTTGACGTTCGTGAACTGATCGCGTGTCGTTTCCGCGACCATCAGACGCCAGTCGTCGGGAAGGATCGGCAGGTCGGCGAGCCGCCACTCTTTCCACCGCGGGCTGAGCTCGTGGGGCTCCGCGAGCACCACGAGGTGGCCGATCGCCCAGGTGACGACGTAGCCCCCTCCGCGCAAGCTCCCCTCGCCCCGCTCGCGTGCGCCGAGCACCTGCGCGATGTCGCGTGCGACGGACGGTTTCTCGGCGACGACGGCGAGGGTCATTGGTACGGCGCCACTCCCTTATGCCATGTCGGCAGGCTCACGCGGGTGGTTGTCCCAAAATCCGACGGCCGCGTGCTACCGATCCGGTCGTGGTCTCTGTTTCGTTCGTGTCCGGCACCCTCGAACTCCGGGCTTGGCCCGAGGGCGTCGCGCTCCCGCCGAACTGCGCGTGGGACGATCGCACGGGATGCCACCGAGCCCCCGGCTTGGCCTATGCCGACGTGGTTCGCGCGCTCGTCGCCTCGAAAACACCGTACGAAGACGGGGCGCGCCGGTATACGGAGCTCACCGGCGGCGCGCGAATTCACCGCGATCCACGCCCCTACCAGACCGAGGCCCTGTCGGCCTGGGTCACCCGCCGCGGGCGCGGCGTCGTCGTTCTGCCCACCGGCGCAGGCAAGAGCCACGTCGCGCTGCTGGCCATCGAGGCCAAAAAGCGTAGCACGCTCGTCGTTGCGCCGACGCTCGACCTCGTGCGCCAGTGGTTCGATCTCCTCGCGGCGACGTTCGGAACGCACGTCGGCCTCGTCGGCGGCGGCGAGCACGACGTGCAGCCGCTCACGGTGACGACGTACGACTCGGCGTTCATCCACATGGAACATCTCGGCGCGCGGTTCGGACTCATCGTCTTCGACGAGTGTCATCACCTTCCCAGCTCGGCCTACGCGCTCGCGGCCCGCGCGAGCCTGGCGCCGTTCCGTCTCGGCCTGACGGCGACTCCCGAGCGCTCCGACGGTCGCGACGCCGAACTCGACCACCTCGTCGGGCCCATCGTCTACCGCAAAGACATCGTGGAGCTCTCGGGCGACTACCTGGCCGAGTACGACGTCGAGCACGTATCGATCGAGCTTTCCCCAGAGGAGCGGGCGGAGCACGACGCGGAACGCAGCATCTATCGCGAGTTTCTTCGAAAGCGAGGGATCCGGATGAGCGATCCCACGGGATGGGGGCAGTTCATCATTCAAGCGTCCCAGAGCGCAGATGGCCGGCGCGCGATGAGCGCCTATCGGCGCCAGCGCGAGCTCGCGTTCGCGCCGGCGGCGAAGCTCGAATACCTCGAGCACTTGCTGCACGAGCATCGCACGGACCGAGCGATCCTCTTCACGCAGGACAATGCCACCGCGTACGCCATCGCACGTCGTTTCCTGGTCCCCGTCATCACGCATCAGACCAAAGTACGCGAGCGGAGCGCGATCCTCGCCGGCCTCGCCGAGGGTACGTACCGCGCCGTGGCAACGTCGAAAGTATTGAACGAGGGGGTCGACGTCCCCGACGCGAACGTCGCCGTGATCCTCTCTGGGAGCAGCTCGGTGCGGGAGCACGTGCAGCGACTCGGACGCATTCTGCGCAAGAAGGCGGACAAGCGGGCGGTGCTCTACGAGCTCGTCACGGAGGCGACGACGGAAACGTACACGAGCGACCGGCGGCGGGAGCACAGTGCTTACCGCTGATCTCGTGAACGCGCGCCGCCGCGCGGGCGAGCTGCACCTCGTATCGTTGGACCCCTCCACACGGGGGCGGGCGGGCGAGCTCGCGGCGGCGCTCATAGCGACGGCGGCCGAGAACGTCGGCCGCACGCGCGAAGAGCTGGAAGTCGCTCTCGCGGCCGTCGACGTGGGTCCCCGGGAGCATCGCATCCGGGACGGCCTGGTGAAGCTCATCGAAGATCGCTGCGAGTTCGACGCGGCCGACGACGCCGATCCGGAGGCCGTTCGGCGGGCGGTGTTCCTGCGCGCGAGCGAGGCGAGGGCAGCTCTCGGAGCGGTCGATCGCTTCGACCGGAGCACGATCCTCGCCGAGGTCGCGCGCGAGCGCGGAACTTCGAGCGAAGCCATCGAGCGGTCTCTCTTTGCCGACTTGCGCGGCGCGCACCTCCTCGTCGGGTTCGACCCGCCCTCGGCGGAGTCGCTCGTCGCGTCGTACGAACGCGGCCAGGCGCAGGCGGTCCTTCTCCGCGCCGTGCGGGTCATGGTCGACGTGCGCTGCGCGTCGGTCCGGGCTCTTCGTGCGCTCTTTCGAAGGCTGAAGTTCTTGCGCCTTCTCCACACAATCGAGAAAAGGGAGGACGGCTACCGCATCGTCATCGACGGCCCCTTCAGTCTCTTCGAATCGGTCACCAAATACGGCCTGCAACTCGCGCTGATGCTCCCTGCGCTCGAAGAGTGCGATTCGTGGAGGCTCGTGGCTGACGTGCACTGGGGCAAAGAGCGCGAACCCTTGGTGTTTCGGCTGGCCGGGACTCGGTCCCGGGAAGAGGTGGAGCCACCGCCCATCCCCGACGAAGTACGAGCGCTCGTCCGGACCTTCGGTGCCCTCGGGACCGCGTGGCGCGTCTCGGCGAACACGGCCATCCTCGAGCTTCCCGGGATCGGACTTTCGGTGCCCGATCTCGTATTCGAGCGGCGCGAAGGCGGGGTACGCGAGCGAATCTATATGGAGGTCATGGGGTATTGGAGCCGCGCAGCCGTTTGGAAGCGTGTCGAGCTCGTGCAGGCGGGACTCGCCGAACGAGTTCTCTTCGCGGTCAGCTCTCGCCTGCGGGTGAGCGAAGACGTCCTCGACGGCGATCTTCCCGGCGCGCTCTACGTCTACAAACACACGATGAGCGCCCGAACCGTCGCCGAGCGACTGGAGCTCCTCGCCACGCGCGGACCCCAACGAAAGGAATGAGTCATGCGACAAATCTGGATAACGCGAGCCGGCCCCCCGGAAGTGCTTCAAGTCCGCGAGGCGCCCGATCCACGCGCCGCGAAGGGGCAAGTCCGAATCCGCGTACGAGCCGCGGGGATAAACTTTGCCGACTTGATGGCCCGCGTGGGACTCTACCCCGACGCGCCGAAAATTCCGTGTGTGGTGGGCTACGAAGTCGCCGGAACGGTCGACGAGCTCGGCGAAGGCGTCACCCAATACGCGCCGGGCGACCGAGTCTTCGCCATGCCCCAGTTCGGCGGATACACCGATACGCTCGTGGTCGCGACCGACCAGGTGTTCCCGATGCCGGAGAAGATGACCTTCGAAGAAGGAGCCGCGCTCCCGGTCGTGTACATCACGGCCCACCACATGATGCTCTTCACGGGCGCGCTGCACCCGGGTTCGAGCGTGCTCGTTCACTCCGCGGCGGGGGGCGTGGGTCTCGCCGCAATCGAGCTCGCGAAGACTCGCGGGTGCACGATATTTGGAACCGCTTCTCCCAAGAAACACGACTTTCTCCGTCAACGCGGCGTAACGCACCCGCTCGACTCGAAGGGCGACTACGCGACGGCCGTTCGCGCAATCGTCGGCAATCGCGGAATCGATTTGATCCTCGATCCGGTCGGCGGCAAGTCGTGGTCGGAGGGCTACGATCTCTTGGGCTCATGCGGGCGACTCGTGGCGTTCGGGTTCTCGGCTGCCGCAGCCGGCGAAAAGCGCAATCTCCTTCACGCGGGGCTGCAGCTCTTGAAAGTGAAGAAATTCGACCCGATGAAGCTCATGGGCGACAACAAGACCGTATCCGGTACGAATATGGGTCACCTATTCGGACGTCCGGACCTTCTGCGGCCGCAATTCAGCGCGCTGCTCGCGATGTACGACGCCGGCGACATCACGCCGCACGTGGACCGCACTTTTCGCTTCGACCAAGCGGCCGCCGCGCATCAGTACATTCACGAGCGCAAGGCGACCGGCAAAGTACTGCTCGTGCCGAACTGAGGCGGTGCTCTAGCCGCCGTACTCCGCGAACGCGTCGAAATGGAGCACGCGGCCGCATGGACTCGAACCCACGGAGCCCGTGCACTCGTCGGTGCCCTGAAAACATGTCTCGTGGGCGCGCAGCGAACGCATCACGAGCATCGTGAGATCGTGCTCGCCGTCGACGCACCGCGGATCGCCGCACGGCACGAGGAAGAGGGCCGGCGCGCGATCGACGACAAAGCGTCGAATGTGCTTCGGCTGCGTCCCAGCGATACCCGATCGCTCCTCGATTTCGAGCCGTAGACTGCGAAGCTCTGGCACCTGGTCGCACAGTCTGGGAGCAACGTCTTCGCGCCGTCGTCGCTCCGCAAAGCGGGCTGCCGCGGCGCCGTGCTTGCGATAGTTCATCACCTTCGTCCCACAAAGCGTAGCACGCGCGCCTTCTCGTGCAGCCCGCCCCTGACCGCAGGGCGCGGGTCGCTTGCAGGACGAGCGCGCGCGCCGTGCAAAGCGGAGGGGGGCGGGCGAGCCGACGGGGGCGGGCGAGCCGACGGGGGCGGGCGCGCATCGAGCGGTGGATGTGTGCTTGCGCTCTCGCGCGCCTCATCGCACGTTCTTCGAAATGGGCCGAGGCACTCTCTCGCGTCCGGCTGCATCTTTCTTCGCGGACGGCGATGTGCTGTCCTAGTGGGAGCATCTATGGGGAAGAGATCGTTCGGCACGCGCGAGCCTGCGCGGTGGAATGGCGATGACGCCTGAGCAAAAGCGCGCGGCCCTGGGTGATGCGGCCTCAAAGTTGATTAGCGCCGCTTGGGCCCAGGTGCGACGGCGAGGCAAGACACCTCGCGAAGCGGTCGTGCTTGTTTTGGATATGGCAGACGCCGGGGCCCGCGAAATCGTGGCCGAGCGACCGGACGATTCGCTGGAAGTCCTCCACGTCGAGAGTGATTTGGGTGTCTGGGACATCGCGCTCGCCGTTGCGCCGAGAGAACGTGCAGAAAAGAATCTCCCTGAGCTCGTGAGCCGACCCGAAGTATCGGTCGTCATCATGAGCGGCGGCGGTTGGCTGGGAAGCGCGCACAAGACCGACGCAAACTGAAGCGCTTGGCCCGATCCCGCGCCCGGGCTAAAGCTGATGCCTCGCGGAAGCGGCAAAAAGAAGAAAGACGGCGAGAGAACTAGAAAGACGCCGTCCTCTGCCGCGAATGTACGAGACAAGGTGCCGATCTTCAGATACCACTGTGTGGATCACGTCGACGGCGCAGGAAAGAAGAGTAAAGAAAATGGCAACTGGCACCGTGAAATGGTTCAACGAGTCTAAGGGCTTCGGGTTTATCGCGCCGGACGGCGGGGGCAAGGATGTCTTTTGCCACCAGTCGGCGATCCAGGCGACGGGCTTTCGCTCGCTCGCAGAGGGGCAGAAGGTCGAGTTCGACGTGAAGCAGGGGCCTAAGGGCCCGCAGGCGGAGAACGTTCGGGTCATCGCCTGAGGCCGCGGCGCCCCGAATGGGCGCCCTCACCGGGTGCCCGGGGCGGGCAAACCAGCGTAACCGGTTCTGGGCCGGGGGGGCATCGAAGTCTCGGCCCCAACGTCCAGAAGCCTAGGGCCTCAACGTCAAGCCGAAGGCCTCAACGTCCAGAAGCCTAGAGCCTCAAGCCGAAGGCCTCAACGTCAAGCCGAAGGCCTCAACGTCAAGCCGAAGGCCTCAACGTCAAGCCGAAGGCCTCAACGTCCAGAAGCCTGGTGATTTTCGTCGAGAGCGAGCGAGGCCGGCGGCGAGCGCGCGGAGCCTACTTCTGTAGGCGAGCACGCTCGACGTCGGGATCGCGAAGCTATCGGCGAAAAGCACCAGGCTTCTGCTGTGAAGCACCAGCTTCTAGAGAGAAGAGGGACGAATGGCCGATAGATTCAAGTCGGGCGACAAGGTGAAAAAGTCCGGCATCTATTCCGTCCTTCACGAAGGCGAGCACGCCGACGCGCACGACGTGACCTGCATCGCGGGCAAGATGTTCCCCGAGTGCGGCGAATGCGGCGGCGCTGTGCGGTTCCTCCTCGTGCGGCACGCCACGCACATCGGGCGCAACGAACACTTCAAGTCGTAAACATTTCGGCGGGACTTGGTAGAGTGCTCGTCCTCATGACGACACCTCGGATGCCTCGTTCCATCTTTTCGTGGATTGTTCTTGCTGCGGGCTGCGCATCGAGCGCCCCAGCACCGGTGGCCCCGACCGTGCCGGTTGCGACGGCCGCTCCAGCTGCGTCGGCCGGACCTGTTGCAGCTCCCAATCCCGCGCAAGCGTCTTCGCCGTCGAACGTCGATGCGGAGGCCGCATCGAAAGTGCCGGCGCGGGTCAAAGGGAAGAATCCGTTCGCGGGTCTGCGCTTTTACGTCAACGACTACAGCCCAGCCGCGATGGCCGCGCAGAACATCAAAGGCAGCCGCGCGGAGGACGCGAAGCTGCTCGAGAAAGTGGCTGCTCAGCCCGTCGCCCAGTGGGTCGGGGAGTGGAGCGGCGACGTCGAAACGACGGTGCACAATCTCGGGAAGGCCACGAACGCCAACGGAACCGTTCCCGTGGTCGTCGCGTACAACCTTCCCAACCGCGATTGCGGACAGTATTCGGCGGGCGGCGTGACTTCGCCGGAGGCTTACCGCAAGTGGATCCACGAATTCGCCAAGGCGGCTGGGCCGTTCCGCATGATTGTGGTTCTCGAGCCGGATGCGCTCGGGCAGCTCACGACATGCCTTTCGCCGGCCGATCAGAAGGTGCGACTCGGCCTGCTCAAAGAAGCGGTCGACACGCTCTCTCAAACCGCCGGGATCTCGGTCTACTTGGACGCGGGGCACGCCAAATGGATTGCTGCGCCAGAGATGGCCAAGCGGCTCCTCGAGGCCGGAGTCGCGAACGCCGACGGCTTCTCGCTCAATGTTTCGAATTACGTGAGCACCGAAGACAACATCGCTTACGGCCACAAGCTTTCCGCGGCGACCGGCGGAAAGCACTTCATCATCGACACGGGCCGCAACGGCAACGGGCCGACGGCGGACGCTCAGTGGTGCAACCCAGACGGCCGGGCGATTGGCGCCGTGCCGACGGCCTCGACGGGCGATCCGCTCGTGGACGCCTTCTTTTGGATCAAGCCGCCAGGGGAGTCCGATGGAACCTGCAACGGCGGTCCCAAGGCGGGCGAGTTCTGGACGGACACGGCGGTCGGGATGGCGAAACGGGCGAAGTGGTAGCTCTTCGGCTTGTGTCTCGTCTCAACCCGGCGGCGTGAGCCGCCGGGTTCAGTACCGCGACCGTCAGGGAGCGGTCAGGTCTAGGCGCGCAACCACTCTCCATCGCGGTCGACGGCGGTAATTACGCCAAAATGTCGGTGATC
>Ga0265316_10000952_pt1 | contig 31551 bp, 22 predicted proteins | sample 4522metaG_FD_202092 | JGI IMG/M metagenome (GOLD analysis project Ga0265316, IMG submission 202092) | Rhizosphere microbial communities from Carex aquatilis grown in University of Washington, Seatle, WA, United States - 4-5-22 metaG | ecosystem: Host-associated > Plants > Roots > Rhizosphere >...
CGCAGCCTGCCCGCCCGACCAGTTCTTGCCCAAGAGCGCCGTATGTCGGCCAGCAGTGCCAGGCGGCTGCGACGTAGCCGAATACTGTGATGGTTCCCACCCCGCGTGCCCGGCTGATGTCATTGTGCCCTCCACCATCCCATGTCGAGCCTCCACCGATGGCAACGTCTGCGACCCGACGGAGAATTGCACCGGCACCAGCAACACCTGCCCGGCCGACGTGAAGTACACCCGACCGGCGGCGCCACCCGCGGATGTTGCCGTCGCTCCGGGGACCCTGCAAGCCGACGTATCCTGGACCCCAGTCGCGGAGGACACGGGAGATGGGCTCACGCGCTACAACGTCAAGATGTTGGAGGGCAGCTGGATGGTCGTTGGGAAGCCCGCCGCGCCTCCCTATACCGCGGCTATATCCGCCGGCCCGACCTTCTACTTCGTCGTGTCGGCCTGGACTGGCCTGCCCATGTGCGAATCTGCCGATTCATCGCCGCCGGTCAGTGTAGTGTCGTGCGTGGCTGTGGCTCCCGCCAGTCTCAGCGCTGCGACAGACAGCGCAGGCAAGGTGACCTTGACCTGGACTCCACCGAGCGGCAGCGTCGCTTCTTACAACGTCTTGCGAAGCACGAACACGGGTGGCGGCTATGAAGTGGTCGCCAGCGGACTTTCGGTGTCGGCCACAACCTACGAGGACACTCCGCCCGTCCCGGCCAGTGGAATCGCGGCCTTCTACTACGTGGTGCGGGCCAACACTGGAGACTGCAATTCGCCCTATTCTCCGCAAGCGACAGCCGTAGTGGGATTGCATTGATACCGTCGCGCTAGGCCACTCGCAAGCCAAAGAGCATGACCTGCAAATATGTTCCCTGTAACGGAGATCGAACGATGAAGAGACAAGTCCGCGCGCTTTGCGTGGCCGTCCTGGTCACTTGCGTTTCGTGGTCGGCGGTCGCGGGTGAAAAGGAACAAGCCAAGCAGCTTTTCGATGCTGGGTTGAAGCTCATGCGCATGGACGATTTCGCTGGCGCCACCGCCGACTTTGAACGCTCGGTCGCGCTCTACCCGACGCAGAACAGCCTCTTCAACCTAGCCAATTGCTACAAGGCCGTGCAGCGCTACACCGACGCGCTCAACGTGCTGGCGCGCTTGCGCCGGCAGTTCGCCGACAAGCTCAAGCCCGAGATCAAGGAAGCGGCCGATCGGCAGGAGCGGGAGATCCAATCACTGGTGGCGCGGCTGACGATCCGCACCGCGCCGGCTGATGCCAAAGTCAAGGTCGACGGACGAGAAGTTGGCACAGGACCGTCACTGGGCCCTTTGATGCTGGGACCTGGCGACCACGAGGTCGAGGTGAGCCGGCTGGGATACCAGGATGTGCGGCGGTCGGTGCAACTGGTGTCGGGGGCAGAGGTTGCCGAGACATTCAATCTGGTGGCCGAGCCCGGGCACCTCGCCCTGCGCACCAATGCGGATGGCGCTTCAGTGCTGGTAGATGGCAAGGAAGTTGGGAAGACGCCGCTGGCCAGCGCTCTGGCATTGCAGGCTGGACGCCATGTGGTGACGGTTGAGCGCAGTGGTTACGAGCCTGCCGAACGCTCAGTGGATGTCACAGCAGGCGCGCAACAGGACTTGGAGATTCAACTGCACAGGCAAATGATTGCGCTCGCGCCGGCAGCCGTGCCCGCGGCGCAGCCCGCTCTGGCCGATTTTGGATTGGCCACCACGGTCGCCCCAGCGCCAGAGGCCCAGCCGAGATCGCACACAGCAAAGATCGTGATGTGGTCGTCACTGGCCGGTGTAGTCGCCGCAGGAATTGTCGCTGGCGTGTACTGGAAGATCGCCGACAATCGATATCAGACCTACGAGAGCCTCAACACCGAGTACGGGGCCAAGGGGGACCCGCGTGTAAGGTCCAATCGAGACGCAGTTGGAAACGAACTCACGCGCGACAGCAGGATCGCGCTTGGCTTCGGGATCGGCGCGGGCGCACTGGCGGTCACGGCTGTGGTCGCGTATCTGATCGATAGCAGCGACAAGGGCGCAGAACCTGCCCGCGTTTCTCTGTCGGCCACGGGATTCAATGTGAGTTTCTGAGATGGTCACAATGCGAATTCGGTTTGGCGTTTTGACCGTGATTGTTTCTTCGATTCTTGTCGCCGGCTGCTACACCCTCAACCCCAGCGACTACGTTGTCCCGGACGGTGACGCCTCGAATGAGGCGCCCGCTGCTCAGGGCGGCGACGTTGCTCCGCCGGATGTGCCATTGGGTGGCATGGGAGGCGGCGGCACGAGCGGTGGATTGGGCGGCAGCAGTCGCGATTCCGGGATGCCAGATGCTCCTGGCGTTCAGCCGGATGCGCCCAGCGGCGGAGCTGGTGGCGGAACCGGCGGCGACGGTGGCATCGATGCCGATGGCGGCGTGTTGATTGTCAGTTTCTCCTGCGGAGCCGCAACTGTATCGGCGGGACACAGCACCACGCTGACTGCAACCTTCAACGAGGGAAAGGGCACGGTGAGCCCGTCCATTGGTCCGGTGTACAGCAAAGTCCCAGTCTCCACTGGCCCGTTGAGCGCAACCACGACCTACACATTGACGGTGGCTACGGATTCCGGTGCCACCAGCACAGCCCAGGTGACTGTGAATGTTACCCCGACTCCCATCGCGCTCGTGTCGGGTCTGTACGGTGTCAACGGGATCGCCATCGATAGCGCCAACCTCTATTTTCTTGGCGCTCTTCGCGACAGTGGCGGTGTGATGAAAGTTGCCTTGGCGGGCGGAGATCCGGTGCTACTTTCGACAGATGTTCAGACAAGCGCCATTGCGGCTGACGGCACGAACGTCTACTGGACCCACTACGATTACGGGTTTGCCACCGGCAGCGTGATGAAGGTCGCAGTGACGGGCGGCGATCCGATCCCAATTGCCTCTGGGCCGAACCTGGTGCAGCCGGACCTGACAACCGCGATCGCAACTGACGGCACCTACGTCTACTGGTTCAAGCCGAATTCTGCGCTCCAAGCAGCTATGACTCCACAGGCGTGGACTGGCAGCGTGATGAAGGTCGCGGTGACAGGCGGTGACTTGGTCACACTCGCCGATGGACAAGACCATGCAAGTGCCTTCGCCATCGATTCCACGAACGTCTACTGGAACGGCTACTCGACGGACAGTGGTGGCAGCCTGACGAAGATTGCGCAGGCGGGGGGCAAGCCTTTCACACTCGCGATAGGACTGCCGATTGTGGGTCCGATCGCTGCCGACGCCAACGGCGTCTACTGGGGTGGGGTGATGAAAGTGGCACTTGAAGGAGGCGCCCCAATTGACCTGACTTCGCCGGGAGGCGCGACGCAGGGCGGGAATAATGGCATTGCTGTCGACGACACGAATGCATACTGGCTGAGTGGTTCAAGCGTCATGAAGGTTTTGCTGACAGGTGGCACGCCAGTCTGCCACGCCTTGTTTCAGAGCACTGGGGGCGTGGGCCGTGGCCTAGTCGCCGACAGCACCAGTGTCTACTGGGTCGCCGTTGGCGGGCCTGACGGCGATTGGTCCATTTTGAAGGCGGCAAAGTAGGGTTCCAAATCCTCTAGCCAGTGTGGCGCTGCATGATGCCGACGATGGCCTTGCAGGTCACCACTTTGTAGCCCGCCTGCTAACCAAGACGCATTTTCTGTTACTATGCTTCCCGTCGCGGGGATCGAACCATGTCAGGCAGACTCAGAACCTTCCTAACTCCATCGAAGCTTTGCGTGGGCCACCTGTGAGTTTGTGAGATGGTCACAGTGCGAATTCGATTTGGCGTCTTGACCGTGATTTTTCCTTCGATTCTTGTCGTCGGCTGCTACACCCTCAACCCCAGCGACTACGTTGCCCCAGACGGCGCGGCTTCGAGTGATGCGCCGGCAGTCAAGGGCGCAGACGTTGCTCCGTTCGATGTGCCAACGGGTGGTGGCACAGGAGGCGGCGGTACGAGCGGCGGAGGTGGCGGCAGCGGTGGCGATTTCGGGATGCCAGATGCACCTGGCGCTCAGCCGGATGTACCAATAGGCGGCTTCGGTGGAGCTGCCGGCGGAATCGGCGGAGGCGGTGGCGCGGGTGGCGGCGCGGGCGGAACCACCGGCGTCGATGGCACTGGTGGCGGTGGTACGAGCGGTGGTTTGGGCGGAAATGGCGATGGTGGCCCGGCGGCGCCCTGTGAGACGACGGCGTGCTTGGAAAACTGGGCCGAGTGGCCGATGCCCAATAGTCCGGGAGACGTGAGCGCGGGCGCGCCGAATCCTGAGAGCTACACGGACAATGGGGATGGCACGGTCACCGACGAAGTCACGGGGCTCATGTGGCAGCAAGCCGTGCCGACGGCCACGTACACCTGGGCCGAGGCGGTTGCCTATTGTTCGACAACGCTAACCCTTTCCGGCTACAGCGACTGGCGCCTCCCGTCGCTAGTCGAGTTGGTGTCCATCCTAGACTTGCAACCCACCAACAATATAGATGGCACGTATTTCCCCTTGACGCCGACAAACAACTTCTGGTCTTCGTCTCTGGTTGTCGGCTCGCCGTCCCAAACGGCGTGGACCGTCTCTTTTCTCATCGGCTGGGTGAACAGCGACAGCGTGTCCTACGTTGTGCACAACGTGCGTTGCGTGCGCTCCGCGGCCGCCGACGCCAGCGCCCCGCCTGCGCGGTACGTAACCGACAACACCAGCGGAACCGTCTACGACACCCAGACCAAACTCACGTGGCAACAGACAGTCCCGACGAGACCGTATATTTGGGCCGACGCCAAGACATACTGTACTGGCGTGGGCACTAACCTGGGAGGCACGGGCTGGCGCCTTCCGACGATCAAGGAGCTAGTGACCATCGTCGACTTCTCGCAGGCGATTATGATGCCTATGATTGACCCGAATGCCTTTCCGGGCACGCTAGATCGGAATTTCTGGTCTTCGTCTCCGTTTTCCGACCCACAATTCGCATGGTTCATCGATTTCGGCCTCGGCAGCATTATGAACTACAACTTTGTGACCACCTTGTACAACGTTCGTTGTGTGCGCTGAGAAGGGGCATCACCACGCCAGCGAACCTAACGCCATTTCCTGATATCATCCCGCGCGTCGCGGGACCCTAACCATGCCAAGCAAGACCAGAACCTTTCTTGCGCCGCCCAAGCCGGCTGACAAGGCCGCTCAGGCGGAGGCGCTGCTTGACGGGCGGTACCGTATCGATCGTCTGCTGGGCGAGGGCGGCATGGGCTCCGTGTACTTGGCCTCTCACGTCGGGCTGGGACGTCAGGTGGCCATCAAGTTCCTGCATGCCGACCTGATCAGCCGCGAGGAAGTGGTGGGGCGCTTCTATCGCGAGGCACAGGCCGCGGCGGCCATTCGCCACAAGAACATCATCGAGGTGTTCGACGTCGGCATGTCACCCAAGGGCGAGCCGTTCCTGGTCATGGAGTTTCTCGAGGGCGAGAGCCTGGCGGGCCTGCTCAAGCGCGTGGGGCCGCTCAACCTGGCGGCAGCATGCGCGGTGATGGAGCCGGTCTTGCAGGCGCTGCAAGTGGCCCACCGCAAGGGGATCGTCCATCGCGACCTGAAGCCGGACAACATCTTCCTGGCCCACCAGCAGGGTGAGCCGCCGGTGGTGAAGATCATCGATTTCGGCATCTCGAAGTTCACGCAAGGCGAGCTCGACAAGTGGCGCACCAAGACCGGCTCGGTCATGGGAACGCCGGCCTATATGTCGCCCGAACAGGCGCGTGGCAGCGCCGGCCTGGATCATCGCACCGACATTTACTCGATGGGGACAATCCTCTTCGAGATGCTGACCGGCGCGCTGCCTTTTGCGGGAACCAACTTCGCCGAGTACCTGTCGGCCATGCTGGTCGACGAGCCCCGAGCGCCGCAATCCGTGTACGCGGACTTTCCCGGGGCGGCCGAGCCGGTGCTGCGCAAGGCACTGGCCAAGAATCCCGACCAGCGCTTTCAGAACGCGACCGAGATGCTGGAAGGGCTCACCGCGCTGCCCGGCTACGACGCCCACCCAGAACGGCTGTCCTTGTTCGCGTCGACCATCGAGATCCGTGGCTTCGCCGCGGGCGATCTGGGGCAGGCGCTTTCCCGGCCCGGCAGATTGCCCGGCGACAAGTCCAGTCCGTCGCAGATTGCTGACGAATCCACGGCCGTGCGGGGGGCGCGACTTTGGGGCTGGGGCGTGGTGGGCGCAGTCGTGCTGGCCTTGCTGGTCGCGGGGCTCGCGCTGTGGTTGCGCAAGCCGAGCAAGGTGCTTGCGCCGCCTGCGCCGATGGCGGTCCAGCCAGTTGCGCCGGTCGCAGCCCCACCCGTGCCCAGCCCGCCGTTGGTTCCGCAGGCGGCTGCCGCGAACGAGCCAGCGCCGCCGCAGGCCGCAAGCGCGCCAGCGACTAACGAAGCGCAGCCCTCGGCGGCGAGCGGAAAGAAGTCCAAGAAGAAGTCGCGGCTTGGGATTGCAGACGGGCCAGCGTATAGGGACCTTGCCGTGGGGGCAGCCGCTGCCCCGGCCGCGGTCGAGCCGGCTACCGGCAAGCACGGGGACAAGAAGCTGCGCAAGGGCACGCGCGGCACCGAGATGTCCGAGGATTTTGAATAGGGAGATTCGATGAGAAGGCAGGCTTGCGCACTTTGCGTGGCGATCCTGGTGATTTGCGCTGCCTGGTCGGCTCTCGCGGGTGACAAACAAGAAGCCAAGCAGCTCTTCGATGCTGGCCTGAAACTCATGAACCTGGACGACTTCGCCGGGGCAAGCGCCAACTTCGAACGCTCGGTCGCACTCTACCCGACGCAGAACAGCCTTTTCAATCTTGCCAACTCTCGAGGCCGCGCGACTCGGCCATCGCAGTCAGCGACGATCGGTGAAGCTGGTGTCAGGCGCGGGCCGGACCGAGAAGTTCGTGCTGGAGGCTGCGGCAGGCAATTTGGTCGTGCGCGCAAACGTCGCGGGCGCGGCGGTGTTCGTGGATGGCCGTCAAGTCGGCACCACGCCCTTGGACGAGCCACTTGCCTTGGCCCCAGGCAAGCACACGTTCGACGTTCGCGCCGCCGGCTATTAGGACGCCGAGCGTTCGATCGATGTGCGGTCAGACTCGCGGCAGGTTCTCGATATCGTGCTGGCTGCCAAGTCAGCAGTGCAATCATCGGCTGCATCGGGCGCCGCGCCACCGTCGGAGATATCGCTGGCCGCAGGCGAGCCAGCCAAACCCAGATCGCGCGCGCTCAGGGTGGTGACATGGACCGCGCTGGCTGGCGCAGTGGCTGCGGGCGCCGTCGCGGGGACGTTTCTGATCATCAGAAGCGGCCAGAAGAGCGATTTCGACAAGTACAACAACCTGGTCGGCGATGCCAGCACGCCTCCGGCCGACATACCGACCTACAATTCCAAGCGAGCGGCCGATTCGAACGACGTCAACCGCTCCAAGTGGATTGCAGTCGGTTGTGGCATCGGCGCAGGCGCGCTGGCTGTCACCGCGCTGGTGACCTATCTCCTCGATTCCGACGGCGAGGAGAGCAAGAGCAAGACCGCGGTGTCCGTGTCGCCATTCGGTCTTGGCGTGACCTTCTGAGGCAGCGCCATGCGGATGCAACTGGCACGTTGTCGCTTTTTGTTCGCCATCGCGCTGTTGGCAGGTTGCTACGATCTCTCATTGAAGAACTACCCAGGCGCTGAGGCGGGCGCGGATGCGGTGACGAATTCTGGGGCTGAAGGTGGTGTTCCGGACGAGGCCGGCACCGGCGGGACAACGGGCGCAGACGTTGCGGTCAGCAGCGACGTGATTGATGCCGCGGGCGATCTTTCGGGAATTGACATCCCGGCCGCGACGGACGCGGCAAGCATCCCCGATGGCCCCGCGGCGATGGGGGGCGCGGATGCTGCGAGTTCCATGGCTGACGGGGTGAGCATCACCGATGGTCCCGCGCTGACGGGCTACGCAGATGCCGGGATCTCCGTGGACGTTCCGCAAGTTGTCCCTGACGGGGGCGCGGCCGAGGCTGGCATGAGTCGCGCGTGCGGTGGACAAAACCAGCCGTGCTGTCTAACTGGAACTCCATGCTCGGTTGGTGCAACCGGCAGCTTCTGTTCCTCCACCGGCACCTGCCAGGCTTGTGGCATTCAAGACCAGCTATGCTGCCCTGGCAGCAATCCATGCGGGATGGGGAACAGCATGTTTTGCTCTTCTTCCACCGGCACCTGCCAGACTTGCGGAAGTGCGGGCCAGCAGTGCTGTACTGGAGCCATTGCGTGCTTCTCGGGGCAGTGCGAATCTGGAACGTGTTGTGGCAGCACGAACGGACCATGCTGTTCCAACAACGCATGCGCCGACCAGTACGCTGTCTGCAGTGGGGGAACCTGTGTGGCATGTGGCGCCGGAGGAACTGCATGCTGTCCCGGTTCCGGATGCAAGTCAGGCTTCTGTCAGGGCGGCATCTGTTGCGGAGGGGTTGGTGACCAGTGTTGCTCGAACAACTACTGCGGCGGCGTGCTTGGCACCTCCTGCCAGTCGGGAACCTGCCAGGCGTGCGGCGTCGGAGGGCAGCTGTGCTGCCCGGGCGATTTCTGCAATTCGTTCTCCCGCTGTGAGAACGGCGGTTGCTGCGGGCAGGAAGGCACTCGCTGCTGCTCGGACGGCTCTTGCGTGGGAACCGCGATGGGAGGAGGAGCGCTCGGTTGTGTTGCGGGAATCTGCAAGGCCTGCGGTGACTCAGGGCGAACCTGTTGCCCCAACAACACATGCTCGAACGGCGGCACCTGCGAGAGCGGCAGCTGCTGCGGTCAAGTGGGCGGCATGTGTTGCTCCGGCGGGACCTGCCCGATCGCGGGCACCACATGCTCGGTGTATGGGATTTGCCAATAGGACAGCGCCCCGCACGCGGCAGTTGGCCACTATTTTCTCGCCGGGGCCGAGCTGCCGCCACCTTTGCGGAATCGCTTCCACACCACGGCATCCAGCGCCCAACGGCCGCAGCCCAACATCAGGATGGCCAGGCTCGCGGTCAGGTACAGCACCGTGGCTTCGCGCTGGTGCCACGGCCATCCGGCCTCGCCTGAGAACAGTGTCAATCCCACGCTGAAAGCGAGCAGCAGAGCCGCTAGCCGACCAGCCAGGCCGAGCGCGACCAGGATGCCACCGACGAATTCCGCGGCCACTGCCAACATCAGGCTGTGCCGATGGCCCATGCCAAGCGGATCAGGGATGCTGTTGGCGAGCTGACTGTAGTGGCGCACTTTGTCCACGCCGTGCAGGAAAGCCATGTTGACGCCCACGCCGAGACGTAGGACGAACAGTCCCAGGTTGACGAAGTTTTCTTTGCTGAAGACTGCCACGGCATCAGCCTGGCACATCTGCACGAAAGGCCCAAAAATTCGGGCTATTCGTGACTACCCGCGCTTCACCGCGTCCGTGACTTCGTCGACCGAGGGCAGGCCGGAACGCGAGCCCAGGCTGCGGCAGGCCAGTCCGGCGGCGGCGTTGGCAAAGGGCAGGGCGCGCTCAAGTGGCCAGTCCTTGAGCTGAGCGTAGGCAAAGGCCCCGCAGAAGGCGTCGCCCGCGCCGGTGGTGTCCTCCACGAATACGTCGATGGCGTCTTGCTGGACCAGCTTGGTGCCTTCCAGGGCGACTGCGCCGGCCTCACCCATGGTGATGACCGCGATGCGCGGACCCAGCCGGGTAATTTCGCGCAGGCTGTCGGCCAGTTCTTCAGAGGGCGCGATCTCGTTGGCGAAGCGCTCGGAGCCCACCACGATGTCCGAAAGGGTGAGCAGCTCGCCCATGCCGCCGGAAAGCTGGCTGGCGTTGAGCAGAACGGTGACGCCCTTGGTGCGAGCCTTTTCCGCGACGGCGGCCTGCAAGGCAGGTTGCGATCCGTCGATGCACAGCAGCCGCGCACCGTCGAGCAGACGGTCCGGCAGATCGCGCGTGGACAGCGGCGTGACGTTGCCCCGCGAAAGCAGAATTTTGCGTTTGTGGCTGAGCTCGTCGATCTCGACGACGGAGACCGGCGACACCTTGCCCTTTTCGATCGACAGCACCGAAGTGTCGATCTGCAGTCCTTGCAGAGAGCGCAGAATGAAACGGCCGAACTCGTCGTCGCCCACGCGTCCGAAATAGCGGCCGCGCACTCCGAGCGTGGACAGCACGGCCAGGATGTTGGTGGCCGACCCGCCGCCCTGCATGCTGAACACCGACACTTCCACCAAACGCCGTTCAACCCGCGGAACCACGCACAGCAGGTCCACGGTGGCCAGACCCACGCCGACAACGAGGTCGCCGCGAGCCGCGGCTGCGCCTCGACTAGAACCCTTGCGAGTCATGGTCGGGCGGATTCTCTTGCGGCTGCGGGGCGTGCGCGCTTTCACCACAGACCCATGCTACCACCGCGACCAAATTTTTTGCTTGCCGGAGGTTCACCACAGAGAGCACAAGGCCACAGAGCCGGACCGGAAAGGGATGGGTTGGGTTCTGGCCGGTCCGAACCTTCTTTCTTTCCGACCTCTGTGTTCTCTGTGGTCTCTGTGGTGCAAAGAGCTAATTCCCCTCCGTCCGTTCCGCAGCAGCCGATGCCGGTAGCAAAGGCCTCCCCAGCGCCCCTTGCACATCGATGAAACGTTCCAGCGCCGCCACTGCTTTCGCACAAGTCGCGTTGGCGTAGTAGGCGCGGCCCAGATAGTAGAGCAGCTCGGGCCGGCGCTTGACGTACTCGGCATCGTCAGCCAGTGGTTTCAGCGCATCGATGGCGTCGCCGTAGAACTCGGCCTTGTATTCCAGCACTCCCGTGAGGAGTGCGACGTCCTTGCCCAACTTGGTACCCCAGGTCTCCTCGGGCCAATCGTCGACCACCTTGAAGGCGCTGGCGTACTTGTTCTTGTCCACCAGCGCGACGATCTGCTGGTACTCCGCGCGCACTCGCTCGGCCACGGCAGGCGCAAGTCCCGGCGGCGGCAGGGGCGGTTGCAGACCGTCGTCCGGGGCAAGCGTGATCTCGGGATCGCGGTCTTCGCGAGTGGCCACCAGATCCAGCAGCAGGCGTGTGTGCGCCACCTCAGGGGCACTGCCCGCAGCCTCGGCCCGTCGCTGCCACAGGTGGGCTTCGCGCGCCTTGCCGTGCGCCAGCAGGCTGCGCGCCAGTCGTGCCATGGACACGGCACGGTCAGGACCGTCGTAGCCCGCCACCAGCTCGCTCAGGCGGCCGTAGGGCCACATGGGGCCGTAGATCTTTGCCAGGTAGGGATCGAACTTGGCATAGCCCAAAAGATCGCGCGGGGCCGCAAACTCGATGAGCGCGTTGTCGTCGGTGTTGATGCGCGCGCCGGCGGTGAACGAGCGCAGTTCCTCCGGCCCAAGCAGCAAGAACGCGGGCACGTCGTGGGGAGAATCGAAGCCGGCCCGCTTGGCCTCGGCCGCCACGATCGGATCCTGGAAGGCACGCGCGATCTGGCGCACGTCCAGATTGATAGGGTGGCGGCTGGCAATCAGAATGGTGTCGGACGACAGGTCCTCGGCGGCGAACACCATCACGTAGGGAAATTCCTCGGCCAGCGTGCGGTAGATGGCCTTGATGTTCCAGGGCGCCATCTCGTAGAGCTGCGCCCACTGGCAGAAGATTCCGTCGTCGCGCAGGCGCGCCTTTATGTCCTGGAAATACTCGCGCGTGAACAGGTTGGAAACCCCGGTAATCCAGGGATTGGACGGTTGGCTGATGATCACGTCGAAAAGATCACTGCGCTGGCTGAGGAAATTGCGGCCGTCGCCTGCCAGGGCGCGCACTTTGGGATTCTCCAGCGGGCGCTGATTGACACTGTCGAAGAAGTGCGACGCCTGGTAGATGGCCGGCTCCAGCTCGACCACTTCCAGCGAGGCGATGGGGTACTGGGTGACGGCGCCCGCGGTCACGCCCGAGCCGAATCCGACCAGCGCCACTTTGGGTGCATGGTCGTTGTGGTACAGCAGGAGAGGCAAGAGGCCCACGCTGATCTGGGTCGGCATGTCGGCGTCGTTGGATGCGTCGACCTTGCCGTTGTTCTTCAGGGAGAACACCTTGCCCCACTGGTCGACCGACACGGTCGTGGCGATGCCGTCCTTGTAGTAGACCAGCCTGGGTATTTGCCACTTCTTCTTCTGGTGGCGGTGCTCGACGATCTCGATGTAGTCGCGCGCCATGGATACGCGAAAGAAGCCAATGGAGAAATCGGTGAGGTTCCAGCGCGGCAGGGCCAGGGCCAGTAGGGCCATGCCGGCCGCGCCGGCCATGCCGAGAATGCGTCGCGAAGGCGCCAGGCTGCTGGAGACGGCGAACAGCAGCGCCGCCAGCCCCAGATCGAGCACCGCTGAAACGTAGATGCCTTTCTGCAATCCGAGCTGAGGCAGCACCACAAACCCCGACAGGAACGATCCCACGATGGCGCCCACCGTATTGAGCGCGTACGCCGATCCCACGTCGCGACCTACGCGGCCGAGGCTCGCCGTCACCACGCGCACAGTGATGGGGAAGATGGCGCCCATGAGAAACGTCGAGGGCAATACGGCGATGCAGGCCAGGGTGAACTGACACACCAGAACCGCGTCCGCAGTGATGGACGTGGACGCCAGCAGATAGGTGAAGACATAGGGCAGCCGGTCGGTGATCAGATACGAGAGTCCAATTGCTCCCACGATGCCCAAGTGGACCATGGCCAGGCTGCGCACCGGATCGCGGAACCGTTGCGCCAGACGACCGAAGGCTGCCGAGCCAGTGCCCAGGCCGATGAGGAAGGCCAGCAGGATGATGGTGAACGAGAAGATCGACGAGCCGATGATGACCGCCAGGGCGCGTGTCCAAAGCACCTGCAAGGTCATGGCCGTCGCACCCGACACGGCGAAGGCGAAAAGCACTGCACGGCGAGCCGCTGGCGAAATCACGGGCAGGTTGCTCTCGGCCGGGTTGGCCTGGGCGGCCAGTTCGTCGAGGCTGGGACCTTTGGGGGCCGCCGGCCAGCGGTTGCGCACGCGCTGAGCAATCACGATAGCCGCGGCCAGCGACATGTCGAAACTGGCGGCCAGGAAATTGGTGCTGCGAACTCCGATGAGCGGCAGCGAGATGAACCCGGCCAGGAAGGAACCGCTCACGCCGCCGAAAATGTTCACGGAATAGAGGGTGCCGAGGCGCAGACTCACGCGGCCGAACTCGAATGGGCGCGACACGAAGTAGCGCGCTAGCAAGGGCAGGGTCGCGCCCATGAGCGTGGTGGGCACGATGAGCAACGCCGCCGAGGCCAAGAAACGCAGCAGCGAGAGCAGGGTGTAGTGATCGCCGAAGGTGGCCCACAACCAATGGTTGAGCCCAGGGTAGAAGTGAATCAGCCAGGGCACGGCCAGGGCGTAAAGCCCGATGGCGGCCTCGGCCAGGGCATAGGCGCGCACGGCATTCTTGATTCGGTCTGCGACCTTGCCCGCCAAGTATGAGCCCAAGCCCAGCCCGCCCATGTAGGTCGCCAGAACGGTGGACACGGCCAGCGCGGTGGACCCGAACACCAGGGTCAACATGCGCGTCCACAGCAGCTCGAGGATGAGCCCCGACGCACCTGACAGGAAGAAGCAGCATAGAACTACGGTTGGCATCGGCGAGAAAGCCTTTCTAGCCTGGCCGGTCCGGGATGCCAACGGCTGCTAGTGCTGGCGTCGTGATTTCCAGGGTGCCGTTTGCGCCTTATTTCGATTTCGCCGCCGGCGGATGCTATCGTAAATGTCCAATGCGCTACGGTATCCTCTCGGACACCCACGCCAACATCGAGGCGTTGGAAACCGTCCTCAAGGCATATGAGTCGGAACATATCGACAAGTACATGTGCCTCGGCGATACCGTGGGCTACGGCGCGAGCCCCAACGAAGCCTGCAACTTGATGCGCTCCCGGGTCGCGCAGGCGGTGCTGGGCAATCACGATGCCGCAGTGGCGGGACGCATGGACTACTCCTACTACTACTACGCCGCACGCCAGGCTCTGGACAAACATGCCCAGATTCTCGAAGCGCAGAACATGGAGTGGCTCAAGAGCCTGCCCTACGACTATCGCGAGGGAGACATCCTCTTCTGCCACGGGTCGCCCATCAACATGCGCGAGTTCGACTACATCTTCGCCCGCGACCAGGCCGCGCAGTGCTTGGCCATCTGGGACCAGCTTCCCGCGCTCACCGTGATCGGCCATTCCCATCTATGCAAGGCGTTCGCCATCAACCCCGAGTACCCCGGCGCGCAGGAGGTGGTGACGCTCAAATTCGAGCTGCGACCTGGCTGGAAGTACATCGTGAGCGTGGGATCGGTGGGCCAGCCGCGGGATTTCGATCCGCGCGCTAGCTACACCATCTTCGACACGGCCACGCGAACTTTCGAGTTCAAACGCGTGGAATATGACACCAAGGCCGCGGCGGGGAAGATCCTGGCGTCAGACCTCGAACCCAACTTCGGCACGCGCCTGTTTCTGGGAATCTAGTTTTTCGTGACGTCCACGCCCGAAACTCGGGTCAGGCTGGCGACAGCGATGTTGTAGTCGTACAGACCCTGCAGGCATCGCAGGCGGGCCTGGAAGAAAGCCAGCAATGCGTCGGAGAAGTCCTTGGCCTCGGCCAGACCCACGGAAATGTTCTGCATGATGGCCGCGATCCATTGCCGCGCAGCCTTCTCGCCCTTCTGCACAGTCTTGAGCCGCTGGTCGGCTTCCTTCATTTCGGTATAGGCCTTCTCCACTTCAAAGCCGATTCCGCCGAGTGCTTCGTTGCGCCGCAACTCAGCTTCCCGGAATTCGGCGCGTAGGCGCTGGGCATGTGCGTTCTTCACAAATAGATCGAGCGGCATGCGGAACGCAGCCGCCACGCCCACGCCCGAGGTGTTGTAGGGGTTGTTGGCAAATGCGTTGTTCGGGTGATCGATCGAGCTGGCGTAGGCGTACGTGGCGGTTCCGAGCAACACAAAGTCAGGGTATTGGCGGCGCCATTCCAGGTCGGCCAGGGCGCGCTTGGCCGCGACCATCTGGTCAAGCGCCCTGACCTCGGGACGATAGGCGCGCGCCAGATCATCATACGCAACGAGTTCGCGCACGGGCACGGCTTGCGTTTCCAGCGGCGCATCGTCCACCTCAAGGTCCGCCGGCGCGCCGGGGCCGATGAGCGTGCGCAGGCCAGCCTTGGCCAGATCCTCCCCGCGACGCGCTTCCAGCGCGCGCGCCTCGATGTCGGCGCGCATGGTGCGCAGGCGCAGACGGTCGGTCACCGAAGCATTGCCTGAGCCCTCGGCCAGCTCCTCGTCGATTTTCTTTTGGGCGTCGTTCAGGTAGTCCAGGCCCTCGTCGAGCATGCTCAGCATCTCGCGCGCCAGCTTGGCGCCCCAGTAGGCTCGGCGGACGTTCAGCTCCACGTCGGCGACTTGGCCCGACTCCTTGCTGCGCGAGGCCTCCACGCCCAGCTCGGCGGCGTTGATTCCGGCGGAGATCTTGCCGAAGGTGTAGATGGGCTGGACTATCTTGAGCTCGGTACGCGTGAATACGCCGCGCAGATCGGTGATGGCGGAAAAGGTTTCCTTGGGCTGAAAGGTGAAGCTTGTTCTCGCGCACGGATCATTCGGATCAGTACCGTTGCAGCTGATTCTTGGAACCGGGGCTACCATTGACGACAAGTCGCCGGTGGGCAGGTAGTTCCGGTGCGCTTCCAACGCTTGAGCTTCGATGCCCGCGGTGACCTGTGCGTTGGCCGCCAGGCCAGGGTTTCCCTTTCTGGCCATGTCCAACAGTTCATCGAGCTTGTAGGCCTTTGCCTGGGTGGCGCCGGCCAAGAGAAGGCTGATGCTCGCGCACAGACAAGCGGCAACTGCAGAACCGGAGAAACGAGATGTTTTCATGTCGGTGACCGGGTGGATTGTCGGCGGGTTTGACCTGGACGGAAGCGCATGCTACCGCAAACCACACACCGACAGTCAAGAAGGCACCGTCACTAGTCGAATAGTTCGCGATGTGTCCGCTCGAAACCAAAGATCCGTCTTGCGTGCAGAAAGATGTGGCGCAGGTCGACCCGGGGGGGCTTGCGGTCTTGCGCGGGACCGGTGCCGACCGAATCGGCTTTCTGCATAGGTTGACCACCGGCAGCGTCGAGGGCGTGGCCGTCGGTGCCGGCTGCCACTCGCTGCTTCTCGACAGCAAAGGCCACGTCGTGGGCGACCTTCGTATGTGCGTCAGGAGCGACGAGGTCAGGGTGCTCGTGGACGCGGCAGCGGGGCAGGGAATTGCCACTGCGCTGGCACGGTATGCGGTCATGGATGACTTCGCCGTGGCGGTGGAGCCCGAGATAGCCGGCCGGGCGCTCTGTGGGCCAGGTTCGGCGCAGGCGTTGCGCGCGGCCGGCGTCGCCGTACCTGAGGACTTCGCGGCCCGGCCCCTGTGGTCGCACGCGGACGCTGCCAGCCCCTTCGGTGTGCTCTGGCTGGTGCGCAGCCACGCCCTGGGCAGCGACGGTCTTTGGGTCTTTGGCGCAGCGGCGGCCTGCGCCGCACTGGCAGCAAGCTTGGACGCGGCCCGCGTGCCGGTGTTGGCGCCCGAGATCGCGGAGGCGCTGCGCATTCAGGCCGGCGAGCCGCGCTTGGGCGCCGAGATTACGGGCGACGTCCTTCCCATGGAGGTGGGTTTGGCCGACGCCCTGGATCACAAGAAGGGCTGCTATCTCGGCCAGGAAACCATCGTGCGTGCGCGTGACCGAGGGCTGGTGCGGCGACGACTGGCCGGGCTGCGTCTGCGCGGCGACGGGATGCCCGCGGTCGGCGATGCGATCGCCTTTGAAACAAATCTTGCGGCGGGACGCGTAACGAGCGTCGGTCGTCTTCCTGGCCAGACTTGCGTGGCGCTGGCGCTGCTGGCCTCGGCCGTCCCCGTCGGTGGCGAGGTTCGCATCAGCCACGGCGTCGAGATCCTGACCGCCGCGGTTGCCTTCGACCGGCCGGCGTGGTGACTTTCCGCGGCTAGGCTTCGGTTGTAAGGTGGGGGCTGGTCGCGACACCAGGGTACCAGTCTCATGGCGCGCAAATCGCTCTCCGACGACAGCGGCTCGGCGGCAACGTCCGCCGCCTGCCTGCACGAACGCTTGTCGGACAGCCTTGACCAAGTCTATGAAACCTACGAGCCGATGGTCGAGCGTTGGGTGCGCCGCCTGGCAGGGCCAGGAGCCGAGGTGGAAGATCTGGTTCACGACGTGTTTCTGGTGGCTCTGCGGCGCATGCACGAGTTCCGCGGCGACGCCAAGATTTCGACCTGGCTGTTTCGCATTACCGAGCTGATTGTGCGCAAGCGCCGTTTCCGCAAGCGCATTCACGGGTTTCTTGGCCTGATCTTTCGCGACGACACGACCGCGCTGGCGCCTAGCAGCCCGACGCCGCTCGAAGAACTTGAGCGCCGTCAGCAGTGCGCGTTGCTGTACGCGGCCCTGGATCGCCTGCCTGAGAAGTACCGCACGCCCGTCATCATGTTCGACATTGACGGCCGTTCGGCGCAGGAAGTGGCGAACCTGCTTGGAATCAAGACCAACGCAGTCTGGGTGAGGGTGCACCGCGCGCGGGCTCGGCTTCTCGATGAGCTGTCGACTGATGGCGGGAAGACATCCCATGAGGATTGAAAGCACAATGACCGAGTCAGCCAAGGATCGGCAACTGGGGCCGCTCGCGTCCTTTGTACGTGCCGCTGAGCCTCTGGAAGAGCTGACGGCAGGAGAGCGCGAGCGAATCAGACATCGGCTGCACGCGGCTTTGCTGCCTAGCCACCGGCTGGCGGCGGGATTTCGTTGGTCCACGGCGCTGGCCGCCCTGGGCCTTCTCTTGGCTGGTGGTGTGGTGTTCGCGGCGGCAGGTCACTTCGGGCTCATTCCGTGGACGCGCGAAACGAGACCTCGGGTCGACAGCGAGCCGGCAGCCCAAAAACTGCGATCGCACGCGGCCCGAGGAATCGCTCCGTCGAGGATCGCGCCTCCCCTTGTGGTCGAGCCCACCCAACAGCCGCCGCCAGTCGCGCTCGAGGCGAGTCCGGCCAGTCCGGCGCCTGCCACGGACATCCCGCGCGCTATCCCCGCGACTCAGGTTGCGCCAAGCAAGGCGGCGACGGGAACAGAAGTTCTGCGGAATGCGCAGGCCAGGCCTGGCGAGGCGCTGCGGAGTCCGCATCCACAGATGTCAGCGATCGCGCCGGGACAAGGGGCCGAGCCTGGCTCACTCCAGCCTTCTTCCGGGGCTGTCACTGCGCCAGTGGCGCATCCTCGTCTAGCCATGTTGGAGCCTGCCACCACCAGGCAAGCAGCGCGGGCTGTCCCAGCGTCGCCTGTCATCCCCAGCACTGCGCCGCCGACGGCGACTCAACTGGACGGACAGGCCATGCTCGGCCAGGCGCTGCGGCGCCTACGCAACGACCACGATCCGGCTGGCGCGCTCGAGGTTCTGACCAGGTATGCAGCTTTGTTTCCGCAAAGCCCGCTCGGCAGCGAGCGCTCGGTGCTGGAGGTCGAGGCGCTGCTGGCCCTGGGCCGCCGCGATGAGGCTTTGCTTCGTTTGGATCGCATGCCTCTCGACAACACTCCGCGCAGCGCGGAACGCTACGTCGTGCGCGGCGAGCTGCGCGCGCGGGCGCAGCGCTGGAGCGAGGCTGGCGCGGATTTCGACCAAGCCATGGCCCACAGCAAGGGGAGCCCAACTTGGCAGCAGCGCGCCCTGTGGGGCCGCGCCGCGACCCGCACGCATACCGGGGATCATGCCGGCGCCCGCGCCGACTTGCAGCTCTACTTGCAACTCTATCCCACTGGCCGATTCGCGTCCGAGGCAACGCGTTTGTTGGCGGCCCCACGATGAAGCGAGCCTGTGCGGTGGGGCTCGGCGCGCTGTGGATGGCAGCGATGCCTGCGTGGGCGGCACCTGTGATTACCAGCGATTCGGATTGCCCGGCAGCGTCCGAGACCGCGGCGCGACTGGCCGGCCTGCTTTCCGGGAACAACCCGGTAGTCAGCGGCGTGGCCCATATTCGAGTCCAGGGTGGGCAGATGCTCGTGGAGTTGGCGGGCGAGGGCGAGCCAGCCGCCATTCGTATATTGCCCGCGGATGCCGATTGTCACGTGCGCGCCCAAAACGCAGCCTTGGTCATCGCGGCCTGGCTCGACAACTTGCCCGCGGATCCCCTGGTACAGGCTGATTCGGTCGCCGCGCTCGCCATGGAGCCGAACAGCCTCCGAACGCCGGTCTCGGCCAACACTTCGCCGGCACAGCCTCGGTTTTCGCTGGGCGCGGCTGCGTTCGCTTCGATCGATGCTCAGGGACCGGGCGCAGTGCTGTCCGCCGAGGCCGCGTGGAGAAATCTGGCCGGCCGGTTTGGACTAGCGACTGCCCTTTCACTCCCGCTCCCTCGCGAGACGAGCGTGGGGCTGGGAAGAGCGCGCTGGTGGCGTCCGGTGCTGGCACTGGCCCTGCGCGCTCCGCTGACCCAGGGCACATGGTCTCTCGATGCGAGCGTCGGACCGATCTTCGGACTGCTCGCGGTCGCGGGCAGCGGGTTCGACCAGAATCGCACTGATTTGACCGTGTCGTGGGGAGCTACGGCTGGGTTTCGCCTGGCCCGCAGGAGTAGCAGCAAGTGGGCGTACTGGGCCGAGCTGCGTACTATGCTGTGGCCAGCCGCACAGCACATTCGCAACGAGGTACTGGGGGCAGATCCCAAACTCGCGGCCCTGCCGCGCATCGAAGCTCAGCTTGGCCTTGGTTGCAGCTTCGGTTCTTTGTAGCGGTCGGTTGTAAGGTCGATCGGCGTTCCGGGACTAGAAGGGTCATGACAAACCAAACTCGCTGCAGTCATGTTTCATTGGTCGCGTTTGTGCTCGCAGCACTCTCGGCCGCATGTATGTCTGATCCAACGGCAGGAATAAGCCTAGTCCCAGACGCGGGTGTGTTTCGGGACAGCGGGATTGACGCCCCTTCAACTGGGGGCGCAACTGGGGGCGCCACGAGTGCAACTGGAGGCGCCACGAGCGCAACTGGGGGCGCCACGAGTGCAGGTGGCGCCACGAGCGCAGGTGGAGGCGCCACGAGCGCAGGTGGAGGCGCTACGAGCGCAGGTGGAGGCGCTACGAGCGCAGGCGGGGGCACCAGCGGCAACACTGCCTCCACAGAGACAGACATCCTCGTCCTGGCCAGCCCGGAACGTGCGGTCGACATCTTGTTCGTGATCGACAACTCCCCTTCCATGGATCCCAAGCAGACTGCACTGGCCAAGAGTTTCGCAAAGATGATGGATGTGTTGAATTCGCTTCCCGGCGGGTTGCCTGACGTACACATCGGCGTGGTCGACAGCAACATGGGGGCTGGCAATGGCGCCATAGGCGGCAACTGCGGCCAGGGCCTGGGCGACATGGGCCTGCTGTGGGGCAATGACCCCAACAATCCGATCGCCTCGGTTGCGGACAACGGGAACTACTACGTGAGTCCAATTCCGAACAACCCACCCCCTGCGCTGATAGCCTCTGGGTGCGGCCTTAACCTGGGCGCGCGTTGGATCGAAGACATCCAGAATCCGGATCCCAACACCCCTGGACGTTTGCAAAACTACACCAACCTGAAAATTGAGGACGTCTTTTCATGCCTCGCCAAGGCCGTGGGTGTCAGTGGCTGTGGAGAAGAGCACCAACTGCAAGCGACTCGCGTGGCGCTCATCCCCCAGAGTTTCAACCAAGAAAACGTCGGCTTCATACGCCCCGACGCCTACCTGGCGATTGTTCTCATCACCGATGAAGATGACTGTTCCGCTAGTAACGACAACACGAAGAACGACGACATGTTCAACCTGACCTCGGCAGGCAAGCGAGACCCGAACGACACCACCAGCTTGCGGTGCGCGGCGCGCGGCCATCTCTGTGGAGGCCAGCCCATTCCCAACTACACCCCGGCGATCGGCTACACGGGAACAACGCCTTTCACGCACGCATTCTCCGACTGCTCAGCCAAGGTCATGCCTGACCCCAACAACCCGGACTATGTCTACATGCCACTCATCGACGTTCGGGACATCATCCAGAACATCAAGGATGTAAAAGGGGCAAACTGGGCGCAGAAGGTCCTCGTGTCGGGCATCATCGGCTGGCCCCCAGACCCGAACGACACGAGCCTCCCGTCCACGGTCAAGACTTATGACCAGTACCGCATTGACAAGGATCCCACCGCGTTTCCGCCAGGGCAGCAGAAACTATGGGACTACATGCCCATTTGTCAGGATCCCAACCAGACATCCGCTGATGGCAATATCTACAGGGCGTACGGCGGTCTTCGCCTGAAGCAGTTCATCGACGCCTTTGGTGACAAGGGGCAGGTGTCCAGCATTTGCAACTCGGACTTCACGAATGCCATGCAACAGATCGGCAACGCGCTTGCTAAGGTGTTGAAGCCGGGTTGTGTCCAAGACCCGTTGACGGACATGGACCCGAACACGCCCGGAATTCAGCCACAATGCCAGGTTACGGACCGTCAACCCTGCAGCCCGGTTGGGGGTGCTTGCCTGCAGCCCGGCTTCATAGAGACGCCACTCAACGAGTGCAAGAACAGCCAGGGGAACATTCTCGACCCGACCAATCCTCAACTCGCTTCCGTGAGCGAAAACTCGCGGCCCTGCTGGTACTTCTCCTACGACACGACATGCTCGACTGCGCAGAGCATTTCGGCCTTGCGCAAGACGGGCGTGGGGGCACCAGCGGGCACGTTCCTGGCGGTGACATGCCTGACCTGTCCAGCTTCCAATCCAGGGTGCGTGGCCAAGTAGGTAGGCCCCCGCCGCCTTCTTCGGGGGCTAGGGCCTGCACGCCCTGCCACCCCCACCCGCGCGCTTTGCTCGAGCCCGTCGCGACCTTCTGCGGCTATCGCGGGCTCGTGGAAACGCGAGCCCGCTTGACATACGGGGCTTGTTTCCCAATAGTGGCACCCGCATGGGAAAGCACGACAATCGCCGTTCCAAGAAGATGCGCCAACGCGTAAGCCAGAAGAAGTACAAGGCGCGGGTGAAGAGACAGAAGGTTGAGCGCCGCGCGGCCCGCGGGGCGCCGGCCAAGGCCCCGAGAAAGCCGCGAGCCGCGGCACCCGCGCCTGCCAAGGAATAGCCTTTCGCCGGGCCTCAGGGAGGTCACGTGAGCGGCGAGAGGGACAGCGGCGCTAAATCGGTCGAGCCGTCGTCGGATGCGCCTGCGGGCGCTGGTCCGGCTGACCAAGCCACGACCGCGCTCATGCGCCAGTACCTCGAGGTCAAGGCTCAGGTTCCCGACGCGATAGTGTTCTTTCGCCTCGGGGATTTTTACGAGATGTTCTACGAGGACGCGATCTACGCGTCCCGCGTGCTCTCGCTCACGCAAACCACACGCGACAAGGGCAAGGAGAATCCGGTGCCCATGTGCGGCGTGCCGCACCACTCGGCGCGCAGCTACATCGCCCGCCTCACCGAGCTGGGCCGGCGCGTGGCCATCTGTGAGCAGCTGGAAGACCCCAAGCTGGTCAAGGGCCTGGTCAAGCGCGGCGTGGTTCGCATCGTCACGCCGGGGGTGATTCTCGACGAAGAATCGCTGGAACCGCGCGCGCCCAACTACGTGGCGGCGGTTTCCGGCAACAGCCGCGACGGATTTGGCCTGGCTTTCATCGACGTGACCACGGGCGATTTTCGCGCCACCGAGGCTGCCACGACCGAGGGCCTGCTCGACGAGCTGGCCCGCGTCGACCCGCGCGAACTGCTTCTGCCGCGCGGGCACAATCGCGTGGGGAGCCCGCCGGCTTTGCCGGCGGCGGACCATCGCGGGAGGGCATGGGAACCCTCCCAGGGTTCCCATGTCAACGATTTGGTTACGCTGGTCCGGCGCGCCTACCCGCGCCTGGCGCAGACACCGATCGGCGTCGACGACGAGCCCGAGCCAATTTCCGCGCTGGCCGATGGGCTTGGTCCGGACTTGGATCGTGAGGCGCTGGCCCGCGCCCCGCAGGCCGCTCTGGCCGCCAGCCGCGTGCTGCGCTACGTGCGCGCGACCCAGCTCTCGGCGCCCTTGCCGGTGGCGCGGCTCGAGCTTTTTCGGCGCGATGAGTTTCTAGTCATCGACGAGCAGGCGCGCTCGCACCTGGAGCTGACCGAAACCATGCTGGAGCGCAAGCGGGCGGGCTCGCTGCTCGATACCCTGGACGTCACCGCCACTGCCATGGGCGGCCGCCTGCTGCGTCGCTGGCTGCTTTTCCCGCTGCTCGACCTGGCCCGCATCCGACGTCGCCACGATGCTGTCGAGCGTCTGGTAGAGAAGCAATCAGCACGCGAAACCAGCCGCAAGATTCTTTCGGAGCTGGGCGACCTCGAGCGTTTGGTGAGTCGTGCGCGACTTGGCGTGGCCAGCCCGCGCGATCTGGTCGTGCTCGGCCGTTCGCTGCAGCAGTTGCCCGATCTCGGGGCGGCCTTGCAACAGGCCGTGGATCCGCTGGCAGCGCTCGACGCTGGCGCGGTGACTGACCTGCTCGACCTGGGCCAAGATCTCGGGCAGGACATCGCCGACCGCATCGTGGCCACGCTGGAAGACAACGCGCCTGCCATCACCAAGGAAGGCGGTTTCATCCGATCCGGCGTGTCGGCCGAACTCGACGAGCTGCGCGCCATCGCCTCGGGCGGGCGCGACCAGATCCTGGCCATCGAGGCGCGCGAGCGCGAACGCACCGGAATCGCCTCGCTCAAGGTCAAGTACAACAGCGTGTTCGGTTACTACATCGAGATCACGCGCGCTCACCTGGCCAACGTGCCTGCGGATTATACGCGTAAGCAGACGGTGGCCAATGCCGAGCGCTTTGTGACCGCCGAGTTGGCGGACTACGAAGCCAAGATTCTAGGCGCCGACGAGCGCCGGGTGGCGCTAGAGCAGGCGCTTTTCTCAAGCTTGCGTGACGACGTGGGCGCGGCAGCCTGGCGCGTACTGGCGCTGGCTGGCCGTGTGGCCGCAGCGGATGTGGTCGCGGCCTTGGCCGAGCAGGCCCACCACCATGGCTATTGCCGGCCCGTGGTCGACGATTCCGAGGTGTTGGAGCTTTGGGACAGCCGGCATCCGGTGGTGGAGCGTCTGGCAGCCACCGGCGGCTTCGTGCCCAACGATCTGCGACTGGACACCGAGCGCGAGCAGATTCTCATCGTGACTGGTCCGAATATGGCGGGCAAGTCCACGCTGATTCGCCAGGCTGCCCTGGCGGTGATCCTGGCCCAGGCGGGTAGCTTCGTGCCTGCGCGCGCGGCACGCATCGGCCTGTGCGACCGCGTGTTTACTCGAGTGGGAGCCGGCGACAACCTGGCGCGCGGGGAATCCACCTTCCTGCTGGAAATGCGCGAGACCGCTCACATTCTGCGCCACGCGACCCGGCGCAGCCTGATCATCCTCGACGAGATCGGGCGCGGGACCTCGACCTATGATGGCGTGTCCATCGCATGGGCCGTGGGCGAGTACCTGCACGACGTGGTCGGCGCGCGTACGCTGTTTGCCACCCATTATCACGAGTTGTGCGACCTGCACGATTCACACCCGCGCGTGCAGAATGTCAGCGTGGCGGCGCGCGAATGGAAAGGCGAAGTCGTCTTCCTGCGCAAGCTGACCCCGGGCGGAACCAGCCGGTCGTTCGGCATCGAGGTGGCCAAGCTGGCCGGTTTGCCCGCCGTGGTGGTGGGGCGCGCGCACGCCATCCTCGAGCGTTTGCAACTGGGCGCCGCCAGCCCGCGCCGGCCTGACGAGCCGCACCCGGCGTTGCCGGGCCAGGGCGAGGCGCCGCAACTCGGTCTGTTCGAACCGCGCGGCCAGAAGTCCATTGCGCCGGAGGTCGGGAGAGAGGGCGAGGTATTGGCTGCGTTGCGGGCCGCCGATCTTGATGGCTTGTCGCCCCGGGCGGCCTGGGATCTGTTGGCGGAATTGCGAAAGAATTTGACGGATGCGGGATCCGGCCGCCCATGATTAGGGGTCGTGGCAGTACACCGCGCGGCACTCGCGCTCCTGATAGCCTTCCTTCCCAGCATCGTTTCCGCTGCGCCATCGCGCGCGCCTGACGGGGGAGCCGCCCCGCGACCTGCTCCGCCCAGGACCGTGGGGCCGGCGCGGTCTTCGACCACCGTGAAGAGGATCAAGCCGCTGCGCAACCCGCCGGTCGAACTTTTCCAGATCAACACCAAGGAGACTTTCGTGCTGCGCTTTTCCGACGAGCGTGGCCGGCCGATCCAGGGCTGGCAGAAGCGATTCCAGCGCTTCATGCGCTGCCACCACACCAACACCCAGCACAAGATGGATCCGCGCTTGCCGCGTCTGCTCTATCAGACGGGGCGGCATTTTTCCGGGCGTCGCATCGAGGTCATCTCCGGCTACCGCAATCCCAAGGTCGCGCGCAATCCGAAGAGCCCCCACAAAAAGGGACTGGCTTGCGATTTTCGTATCGCGGGCGTGCCCAACGCGACCTTGCGCGACTTCCTGCGCCGCAGCTTCGATCACGTGGGCGTCGGGTACTATCCCAATTCACTCTTTGTCCACCTGGACGTCCGCAAAGGGCCGTCGGCTTTCTGGATCGACTACTCCGGGCCAGGCCAGGGCTCCGAGTATTCCCCCAATGCACGCGACGACCTACGCACGGGAAAGGTCGATTGGTACAGGCCTGCGGCGGGCGAGCGGGTTTCCTCAAAGGCGGAGCACGCCGAAAGCGTGGACGACTTGATGGAAACGGCTGTGAAAGGCAGCGGAACCGCGACAGCACCGGGCGGCGACACTGCCAAGTCTGCGGCTGCAACGCAGCGGGGCCAGACGCGTGCCGGTGCGCCGAACTAGCCGCGAACTAGTCGCGTGGGGAGCCGGCGAGCTTTGCTCGCCGCGCACCACCGCGGGAGGGCATGGCGAGGCCGAGCGCGAGGGCGCGAGCGTAGCCAGCGGGTGTGGTGGGCAGGTGCAGGTCCCGAAGTCCCCGCAGGGGGAAGCGAGCGGGGCGGGGTGGCAGGTGGGGGGCCGAAGGGCGGAGCGAACCCTTTCAGGGTTCCCATGTCAGAGCGAGCTTTGCCGATTGTCGAAACCAGGTCGGCAGTGCTAAAAGGTTGTCAGTATCGCCCACGGACAAAGACATGTTCGCTCTTGCTCGAGGCCAGAGAGAGGCCGGCGCGGGCGCGGACGCAGAGGAGAATTTCAGATGAAGAAGCTCGGTGTTTCCTTGGTGGCAGCGTTCTTCGTGTTGGCGGCCGCACAGCAGGCGATGGCGGCCAAGGCAGCCAAGGCCAAGGCGGAAAAGCCGCACGGACCTGCACCGGTGGCCAAGGCTGACGCCATCTCTGAGATTCGGGGCGAGTACAAGTGGGGGATGACCCCGCAGCAGGTGATGGACAAGATCAACGCACGCATCGAGGACGGGTACAAGGACCGGATCGCCAAGACGGCCGCGGATCCAGCCAAGAACGACAAGCTCCGCAAGCAGATGCACGACGAGACGGCGGTGATCAAGAAGAACATGGTCAAGTTCGACGGTCAGAAGGGCCCCTGGGACGTGTCGATCATCGACCAGGAGATCGTGCAGGGTCAGGGCGAGTCGATGCTCGTCATGAAGGAGCCGAAATCCACGCGCTACTTCTTCTTCGACCACGACAGCCTGTACAAGATGTTCATCGCGTTCGACAAGGAGATGCTGCAGGGCAAGAACTTCAAGGACTTCGGCGCGGCCATGCAGGGCAAGTTTGGCAAGGCGCAAGAGGTCTACGTGATCCGCAACGATAGTCTCGGGGTCAAGGAGAAGAAGCTGGATCACCTGCTCTGGCGCTCCAGCACAGGCGACGGACTCAAGTTGGTGGACCGCTCTGAGTTCTATGACGTGTATTGCTTGGTGTTGTACGACAACAGCGTCGAGCAGCGCATGATGGCTGCGCGCAAGGCAGCCGATGCGAGCAAGCCCAAGGGGTCCATGCTCGACGGGGTGGTTGGGGGCACGGAATCCGACCGTGACGAGAACGACAACGTGATGGACCGCATAACCGGCAAGGAAGTCCTCAAGCCAGGCGACCGGCGCGCTGCGCAGCAGAACATCACCGTGCCGTCCGCTGGCGCGCCTCCTGCCGGCGACACCGACAGCGTCCCGCATCGGTAATCGTGGCCCCGAACGCTGTGTTGCTTGACAGCGGCAGGGCGGCTCCGCAGAATGCGACCCTTTCCAAATGGCGAACATCAAGTCAGCGAAGAAGAAGAACCGACAGCGCATTACGCACCAGGCGCGCAATTCGGCGCATAAGGCGGCGATGCGCACAGCAGTCAAGAAGTTGCGAGCCGCGGTTGCGGCCAAGGACGCAAAGCAAGCGGGTGAGCTGCTCAAGTCAGCGACCTCGCTCATCAACCGGCTCGGCGGACGTGGCGTGATCAAGAAGCGCAACAGTTCACGCCACGTATCGCGGCTGACAGTTGCCGTGAACGCGCTGGCAAAGTAGTCGGGCGGCAGGCGCCGAGCCACGGGCGCATCTTGCACCTGTGGATGTTCCACGCGACCCGCGATCCGCGGGCCGGCCTTGCGGCCGACCCGGAATCTTCCGCAAGACTTTGGCTAGTTTCCAGTCACTAGCTTGAACTCGGTCCGCCGGTTCTTGGCCTTGCCTGCCTTGGTATTGTTGTCGGCGATGGGCTTTTCCGGGCCGTAGCCGATGGCGGTCAGCCGTTCGGACTTGATGCCCTTGTCGACGAAGTACTGCTTGACCGCGTCGGCGCGCTTCTGCGACAGCTCCTTGTTGTACTCGTCCTTGCCGACGTTGTCGGTGTGACCGCTGATTTCGATCCTGGTGTCCGGGTAGTCATTCAGCACCTGGACAGCCCTGTCGAGCACGTCATAGGAATTCTTGGTGAGATTGGCGGAATTGGTCTTGAAGGTGATGCCTTCGATGACACCGGTGAACTTCTTCAGCGCGGTGGGCACCTCATCGGGACAGCCATCCTCGTCCTGGTAGCCGTTGAAGGTCTCGGGCTCGTTGGGGCATTTGTCGATGTTGTCAGGAATGCCGTCGCCGTCAGTGTCCTTGGGCGGCGGGCACCCGTTTTTCGCGGGATCATCGTTCTTGGGCCCCGGCTCGGTCGGGCACGCGTCGTTGACGTCGAGAATGCCGTCGCCGTCGGTGTCCTTGGGCCGCGGACATCCATTCTTCTTGGGATCGCTGCTGGCGGGGCCCGGCTCGGTGGGGCAGGCGTCACTGGAATCAGGGATGCCGTCGCCGTCGGTGTCCGCGGGCGGCGGCGGGGGCGGCGGGGGCAGGGCGGGTGGCGGCGGTGAAGGAGGCGTCCGGCCAAACGCCAGGTAGGCGGACAGCAGGATCTCCCAGTCGGGGCCATGGTAGTACCGCTCGCCCGAGCCTGAGCCGTAAGCAAACGCGGCGGGTGGGAACATGATGCGGCCGTCGAGTCGCAGCCCGAAGTAGTTCGTCAGCGGGAATTTGGAGCCCACGCCAATGTGGAACATGTCGTCGGTGTCATTGAAAGGGACTCCGTCCGGGCCGGGGTGGCTATGGGAGATCTCCGACAGGGCGCCCCAGCCGACGAGAGCGAAGGGCCGCACATAGCCGGTGTGGATGAAGTTGCCGATTATCTGGGCACGGTAGCCGACAATGATCTCGCGCGTGCCGCCGCTGGCATCGTTGAAACGCGTGTGAGTGGGCGAGACCATGCCTTCAGCTTCGAGCCCCACCCAGCAGTTTAGGTTGTAGGCCAGGCGGAGACCAAAAGCCCCGCCCAAGTCAGGCGAGTAGCCTTCCGGCGAGCTCACGTAGCGGCCGAGTCCGTGCTGCTTGTCGTAGAAATGGAGGCCGCCAAAGATCCCGATCTCGAATGGCTGCAGGAATGGCGGTTCCTCGGCGGCCGCTGTGGTTGGCGGGGCATCCTCGGCGGCCAGCGCACGCGTGGACACGACGCCGGCCAGAGCAGCCAGCAACCCTGCGGTCAGTACACCCGACTTCAACAACACCCTGTTTGCTCGACTCTTCATGCGATTCCCTCCCTGTTTGAAAGCGCGATTCTTTGGATCCCGCGCTGCCTTCGCTTCGGCGCTGGACACGGTACCCTCGTGATTCTCTAATCGCTGAACGGTAAGATGCACCACCATTGAATGCGCGTCAACGGTGCGCTGAGGACGGAGTTCATGCTCCCCCGGCGCGCCGAGGAGCTGCCTCCTCTGCCAGCTGGCGCACCAGACGGGTCAACTGAATTTCGGGGTCCACGCGCGACGACTTGAACGCGCGGTCGGCTTGGTACAGGCGTTCGAAGCTGCGGCGAAGGGCAGCCACGGACATACGCCGCGCGGGAACCAGCACGTCGTCGAGAAAGAAGGGCGGCAGACCCACCGCGGCGGCCATTTCGGCCCGGGGCACGTTGGCGGCGGCCAGTTCCTTGGCCCGCCAGATTTGACGAACTTGACGTAACAACATTGCTTGGATGCGCAAAGGGGGCTCGCGGTTACGGAGCATGTTGGTGACCAGCTCGAGCGCCCGCCGGGCATCGCTCGTGCCGATGGCCTTGGTCAACTCGAACACGTTCCGCTCGCGCGATTCCGGCACCAGCTCCTCGACCTGCGCTCGCGTGATGCGACCACCTTTGCCGGCGTAGATCTCCAGTTGCTCCAGCGCCTGCATCAGGCGGCCCAGATCGGGACCAGCCGCGCTGGCCAAGGCCTCGGCCGCGTCGCTGTCCATGGCCATGCTCCTGGTCTTGGCTTCGCGAGCGATGAACGGGCCCAAGTCGCGATCCTTGAGCCGCGCAAATTCGTGCAGAAATCCGGCCTTGCGCAACGCCAGAAAGGCGCGCAAACGGCCGTCGACTTTTTCGGCCAGGAGCACCAGACATGTGCTGGGATTGGGATGGGCGGCATACGCGGTCAGCGGTTCCAGGGCATCGGCCTTCACCTGCTCCAGGCCACGCGCAATCACCAGGCGCTGCTTGGCGAACATGGGCAGGGTGCGGGCGGCAGCCAGAACTTCGACCAGCGCGACCTCTTTCAGGTCGAAAAGTTCGCAGTTGAATCCGGAAGTGTCTCCCGCCGTCTCACCCAGGATCTTGCGGCGCAAGGCCGCCACGCAGCGGTCGACGAGAAATCGCTCAGGACCGTGCAGGCAATACAGGGGCGCGACGTCGCCACGCTCGATGGCGCGCAGCAGATCGGGCTCTTCTCGCGCAGGCACGCGATGGGTTTACCACATCCGCTCTATTTCAAGAGACGGATGCTGTCGCCGTCGACGAAGTAGATGAGAGGCGGATCGACGCGGCTGTGGTCAGGGCCGAAGCGGATGTCGCCGGTCATGCCCTCGAAGCGCCCGGTCGACACCAGTCGCAGGACATCGGCGCGGGTGCGACCGCCGCGATCGACGGCCCCGCGCAGGATGGCCAAACCGTCGTACCCGTAGGCATCCGCCGCCGTTGGACTGGTGCCATAGGCTTCCCGGAAGCGGGTGACAAAGTTTCCACTGCGCGCATCCTCGGCCGGGTAGTAGCCAGGGCAAAGCATCGCGCCTTGCACGTAGCGTTCGGCATTGCGGAGCAGTCTTTCGGAAAGGCTCAACGCCGTGGAAAGTAAGAGCACCTCGCGCCGGCCAGTGGTTGGAGCATTGGTCGAGGAAGGCGCAAGCATCGGGCGCGGCCGGCGAGGCCAGATGTCAGCCACGGCCAAGGCCGGTGCGATGAGTTCCAGGCGCGCTGCCTCGTCGGGAACGAAAAGCGCGTCGAACCCGATCTTGCGCAGCTCATTTACCTGCGCGGAGAACGAGGTGGCGCCGGCAACGTAGGTGATGTGCGCCACCAGCGTGCCGCCGCCGGCCGCCAAGGCGTTCTTGAAGGCGCCCGCCAGACGTTTGCCTGAGGCGCTGTCCGGTCCCAACACCACGAAACGACGCGCGCCCAGCGCCAGCGCCCGCTGTGCCAGCGCAATGGCGCGCGACTCGGGCGCGTGGATCAATTGGAACGCGGTCGTGCGGGCTCCGGGCGCGTGCTCGTCGAGCAGCAGGAAAGGCACGCCGTCGCGCGTGGCCAGTTCGATGCCACGCGGATCAGGCGCGCCCAGCAAACCGATGACCGACTCTTCACGCGAAAGCGCCCAGGCCGCGCCGCCCACGCCCGCGCTTCCCGCGCGCTCGACCGTGGCGGCGGAATCGCGCACCATCAGCTGATACGAAGACGGATCGCCAGAGGCCGTGGGCTCAGCCATGACCAGCATCGCCCCGCGCAGGACGACCTCGCCCAGACGGGCTTGCGCGCCCGACTGGGGAACCGCCAGACCCAGCCGCAGCGGATCGCCGGTTGCCGCCGCCTGCACGCCCGGATCGAGACCCAGGTTGCGCCGAATGAGGCCGATGTCCTGCTCCAGCCGGACCGCACCGGCTTCATCCCCGCGCGCGCGCAACGTAGCCACGGCGTGCGCCCCGATCATGGCGCGCACGAACGGGGCGCGAGGAACGCTCAAGGCAGCGAGCGCCGCCTCGCCGGAAATTTTCTCGGCTATCTCCTCGGCGCGGCGGCG
>Ga0265316_10000953_pt1 | contig 31542 bp, 31 predicted proteins | sample 4522metaG_FD_202092 | JGI IMG/M metagenome (GOLD analysis project Ga0265316, IMG submission 202092) | Rhizosphere microbial communities from Carex aquatilis grown in University of Washington, Seatle, WA, United States - 4-5-22 metaG | ecosystem: Host-associated > Plants > Roots > Rhizosphere >...
AAAATCGGTTATACGCCCGTGTACCTCAGGATACTTCCACTGATATTCGTGCCCCGGGGTGTTAATGCGATCGGTAAATTTGACTTGTTTACCATGCGATTCGTATTTAAACCACAGCACAAATGCCTTGAAATAAGATTTCGTACCCTTCCACAGGTCCCGGTGGCACATTGGATCGCGCATCAAGCCGTTGCTATCGATCGCCAGATTCCGTTGGGTTAATACACGGCGACGCATGTGCGCAAAAAAAGTACCTAATTCGATACTATAAATCCTTTCCGCGTCGCTCAAATGAGTCATCACCGCATTGTCAAAGGCGGCGCCCTGACTGGCTCCCACCAGGATTATCCTTAACTCAGGTAAATTCGCTGTAATAAAATTCAATTCTTTCGCAAATACTTCTGCCCGGAAATTTTTACCCCAAAGGAAGAATAGACCCTCTTTAAACCAGCTTCTCCCTCCCCACAGGGCATCGCCGCTGCGGAAGTACTGCTTCATAATGGTACTATACCCGAGTTTTTCCACAACCGCTGTGACTCCGGTCACAACGCTCTGTTCCCAGTCCAGCAAACCTTCCCAATGGGTATTCCCCCAGCCGCCCGGACTGTGAATGATGAGGACATCCTTGTTATGGGCTGAAGAATAGAGGTCCTTCAGTCCAGTAAAGAATAATTTGCGTTTTTTGGAGTTATGCGGGAACAGTTTCACTGCCAGCTGGCCGGCTGCTTCGATAACCGGCTGACCTTTTTCTGCAGTCGATGGCGGCGCGGCTTTACCCGATTTTGTCTGCTGCTTCAACAATTTGATGCTCCCTGGGAACTCTATCTTTCCGTTGTTGGAGATGAGTTCTTCCATCCTTTTGCCAAACCCAGATATGATGGTCGCGGATAATCCAGGCGGCAATCGACTGCCTCGAAGGATAGGCGATAAAAACAGACCCGGCAACCCGGTTCATTTCCGCCAGAGCTTGTTCCGCCATCTTCGTAGTAGGCATATGTTCCAGAACATGACTGCTGAATATAGCCCCAAATGATTTGTCGCTGAATGGTATATCGGTACAGCTGGCAACTACTGCGCAGGGATGACCGTCCAGTGCCCGGCGGTCGATGTCCAGGCAGACATCACCGTCTCCATGTGCCGGTTTGTCAAACATTCTGCGGTAAGCTTTCACGCCCCATGGCCCCCCGATCACGAGCAGCGGTTTTCCGCTTTTCTCGGCATATTCGCAGGCAGCTACGTACTTGTGGTTTTTATCACGGATTTCCTGAATCCAGATGACCAGCTGCCATACACCGATGGCAAAAATAATACTGCTAAAAACCAGGACAGAAATTGTTATTGGTGAGGTCATAAAGCCCTCCGTTCTCAGTCTAGCGATCCATTGGCTTAATGCGTCCACTCCATAATACCCGGCAAACGCGATGATGAAACTCCTTAAACAGATACCCAGAAATGAGAAAAACATAAATTTGTAAGGCGGATATTTTAATAAAGCGATGGCGATAGTCATCGGCAGATGTATCGGGTTGGGGATTAGAGTCATTAAAAAGATCGTCCAGGAACCGGATTTCTTTAACCATTTAACAGACCGGTTATAGGTAGCAGAACTGAAACGGCGGCTTAATTTTTCCGATAGCGACTGGCCGCTGTAACCGATCATAAAAGTGGTAAATTGGGCCAGGCAAGCGGCAATCGCGGTTACCCCGCCTACCCAGACGACCGCCCAAATACCATAGCGCGCAGCCAGGATGCCGGGCAAAGTGAATGTCAGTACCCAATAGGGCATGGCAACCGGGGTCAAACTGAAAATACTACTGGCAAGAAAGGTCAATAAAAACATGCCGGCAAGGCCGAAGTTTTTGATGTTTGCCAGATTCTTGAGGTCGTTGCTGTAATAAATAACGAGAAAGCCCAGGACAATAGTAAGGATTATCCCCAGACTGCCGAAGAAAATTTCTTGTTTCGTAAAAAGACCGGTATGTTTTTTAACGTGATGCATGATATTTTCTTGCCAAACTCACTTAATTATATACCAGGGAGTCAAATACCGGAAAAATCCAGGGTATATTTTCCCAAGCATAAATTTGCCACTATTATAGCAATAATCCGCACTTCATCTCAAGAAGCCGTAAATTCCGCAATAATGCCCAGAAATTGCTTCAGGATAATAGAGGTGGCGCCCCAGATGACTCTATCGCCGAATTTATAACAGCCTGTATCCAGCATTTGGCCGCTGATCAGAACGGTGGTTTCACTGTAATTATTTTTATTCTGCAAGACGGCCAGCGGGACTTCAAGAATTTCTTCGGTCTCCCATTTGTCCGGCTTAAAATTGTAGGGATATGGGATCAGGCCAACAAAAGGCGAAATAATGTAGTTAGAGGTGGTAGTAGGAGTATCATCCAGTTGCCCCAGGATATCAACATCCTTCGGAATCAAGCCGATTTCTTCGCTGGCTTCTCGTAGCGCGGTATCGAGCAACGTGCTGTCCGCTTTTTCATAAGCGCCGCCAGGGAAAGATATTTGCCCCTTGTGGTCTTTGACGCGTTCGGTTCTCTGTATAAAGAGCAGGTGGTATTTGCCAGCTTTTAAAAAAACAGGCACCAGCACCGCCGATATTTTCTTGTCCGGCTCGGTGAGTTGCGCTACAGGACGTTTGGCCAGTACTTCCCTGAGTTTCTGAATCATCAGTTTAATACTAACACCGCCTTTAAACAGAGACAAATAGGACTAAAGACTAATTTGGGCGCAAGAGTTAGGTTGTCAGGAACTATTTCCGATTTGTGAATAATTAGTTTTGATGGTCTGATTTTTTCTCTTTTTTGACGACAAAAGGGGGTGCTTTCGCACTCCCTTTCCTTGATTTTCTATTTATCTTTTGGTTTATCAGAGAAAACGCTCAAAACGTTCCTTTTTGGCCTTGCATATCGGGCAAACTTCCGGCGGCCCGTCACGCGCGCACAGATACCCGCACACTTTGCAGCGCCATACCGGATAAGGCAGATTGGTCAGACTTACAGATACCGCATTAGCCATTGCCTTCCTCTGCTCGGGCGGAGGACGCCGCTCCGGTATCGATGTCAATTCTTGCTGTCCTTTGGCGACCGCCTCGGCGACGTAAAGCCCTCAGTAACAGGTCCCGTGTTCCACCACGTCGGCATCCCGGTAATCGCAAGGACAGATGATATCGAGGTCTTGCTCTTTGATACCAGCTGATAAACGGCAAGGGCAAGCCTGATACCCGTATCTTTTTTCGTTGGTCAGCAAGCCCTGCGCCAGCGATTTCGTGAACTCCACATCAGGATTGAGATAATAACCGCCGGAACGGGCATCTTTCTGCAGTTGCTCGTAGAGCTTATCGATCTGTTCCTGGCTGATAGATTGTTCTGCGCTCATTTGCCGAACATTTCCTTGAGTTTATTCTCCTGGAACCCGACTATACTATTGGTGTTGTCAATTATTATCGTGGGGAACGACATGCTGGGATTCCATTTCTGGATATTCACCATCGCATCCTTTTTTTCGGCATCGGTCATCAGATCAACATCATCGAAGTAATAATCTACGCCTAATTCTTCCAGCAGTTTTTTTGTTTTTTTGCACCAGGGACAAGTGCTCAGTGCGTACAAAACGATATGCCCTTTATTCTTGCCCGCTACGTGTTTTAACGCCATTTTCCATCTCCTGTTTCCGAGTATTTTTATCCAGGTCAGCCTACATTTTTATTTTCCCGGGTTGGTTTCCCTGCGCGCTTGTATATATTATTGAATCATTTTCGCTATACCGTACATTATCACCGCAACAGTGAAAAATCAAGCACACCCCGGGGCGACTCAGAATTGTGCCTGATTATATAGAATTACTTAAAAAGAAGAGAAAAAAGAGAGGGAGCATTGTGAACTGCTCCCTCTCCCTATTATTGCGGAATTATTTTGCTTGGGTTATTAGTTAGCCCGGTGCCCTTTGACCTGTAACAGGAGGTCATCTTTAACCTGTAAGACTTCTTCATGCGCGGCTTGTCTGGCTTCCGACCGGAAGCGGTTTTTCAAGGCTTGCGCCTCTTTTTCCGCAGATGCCTTTATTTTAGCGGCTTCTTCTCTGGCCGCTTGTTTTTCTCTGATCAGGATATCTTCCGCTTGCTGTTTGGCCTGAACAATAATGCGGTCAATTTCGCGGGCTTTTTCCTCTTTGGCGGCTTTTCTGGCAGATAGTATTGCCTCGGCTGTAATTTGCGATGCTTGAGTGTTTGCCCTGGTTATAATGGCGCCGGCCTCCAGTTCGGACTTTTTTCTGGCCTCTTTCTGAAATTCCTCTAAGATAAATTCGGCTTCCTTTTTTGATGCCTCGACGTAGTTAACCGCTTCTTTTTCCGCCAGTTTTTTCACTTCTACGATGGCGCGTTCGATCTGGTATTGGGCTTCCGCACTGGCATCCCGCAGGATTTCGTCTCTTTCCGTCTTAGCTTTAGCAATAATACCGGCAGCTTCGTTTACTGCCTCTTCCCTTATTTTTAATCGTTCTTCTTCGAGGAACTGAGTAAGCCGCAGCTTATACTCCTCTCTGGCTTTGGCAATAATGTGAGCCGATTCCTGATTTGCTTTGTCTCTTATCTTGTCTCCTTCTTCGGCAAGAAGACGACTTAGCCGTGCCGTTGAATCCGGCTTTGCGGCCACTTTTTCAATCTGTTCAGGCGCACTTGATTCTTTTTTCATTTGATTCACTCCTTCAATCAGAGAATATGTTCACCAAGCTGTAGTAGTGCAGTATTCTTGTCAGCCGGGTAAATTGCTTTTCAAAATATCAGTTATTCCGCTGTCACTTTTGGAACAGAATCTGCTTATTACCATATTGCGCTGACTTCATCAATCAAACAAGGCTACGATAGTACAAGGTCTACTAGGAAAATAGTATGGACAGGGCCGGACTTAGACTTACAAAATCAAATTTGTATCAAATTGCTGAATACCCTATTGTTGACATCAAGATTCGATGTTAATATTTGAATAATTCCGGGAAGAAGCTTGGGAATAATAAAAAAGGAGGATCCAGATGGCAAAAAGGAAAATTTTCGGGACAATAAAATCTGTAAAGGGAACTTGCGGATGGGGACATAAAACCGGTGATACTTTTGAAATCAGCACCCGTGATACCGTGGGAACATGCGGCTGGCTTTACCATACTGCATTCCCCAACCTTTGCATAATGCAGAGCGGCGGGAATATATGGGAAGAAGGAACAAAGGAAAAAACCATTGTTATGAGTTGCCCGGACAGGACGAATGAAGTAGTCATCGAGTTGAAACTGGTCGAACAGTAATAGCTGAAGGCTTGAGTAAAATACCTATTAAGGAGTTTGATTATGGCGAAAGTTTGGCTGGAACACGTACACATCGTCACTCCGGACCCGATGAAATTGGCGGCATTTTATCAAAACACCTTCGACGCGAAAATAACCCGCAAGGGGACTTTGCCGAACGGCGCTCCTTCGGTTTCGCTCGATCTGGGAGGCTTTAGGCTAGCGATCATGGCCCCGGATACGCCGGATAAGCGTGAGCCCTCCAACAACCCGCATAAACATTTCGGTTTGGAGCACCTGGGTGTGCGGACTGATGACATCGAAACGGTGGTAAAACGCGCAAAGATCGAAGGAGCTACTGTCATTCAGGATGTGACCGAGGTGCGCCCCGGACACCGGGTTGCTTTCATATTAGCGCCGGAAAACACCATGATCGAGATCGGCGAAGCAAATTAAAGATTTGATTTTTATCTAACCATACGTAAAAACCGGTTTCTCATCCATATTTGTAGGACGATATCCAAAAGTGTAGGATAGGTAACTAAGAAAAGACTTTAGATTGCGGACATTGAGAGGGGCAAATAGCATGGAAACGAAAAATGCGTGGTGGCAAAATCTGGGCATTCCGGAATACGGCGATGAAATAGTAATCCGGGCCAGCCGGGACATTGTTAATTTCGATCCTTATTTCAACGAGACGCTGACGAGCATCTACGGGGCTTGGATGGAAAGGCTGGTGGCGGATATTTGGACTTTGGACCCGGATGAATGGAATTACAGGATAGCCTGGCATCCTTCCAAATACCAGAAAGGCAATTTAGCGGAGAGTTGGGAATTCCCGGATCCAGCTACCCACATCATCCATTTACGTAAAGGGATTCGCTGGCAAAACATCCCTCCGGTAAATGGGCGCGAATTTACCGCCGATGATGTGCTGTTTCATTACAACCGTCTTTACGGCCTGGGTGGAGGTTATAGGAAACCAAGCCCATACCGGGACGCGGACATCAGATTTAAAGATCTGGTATCTGTTTCAGCGCCGGATAAATATACGGTTGTCTTCAAGTTTAAAACTCCCAACCCGGATTTTATTATGGAGACGCTGCACAATGTGGGGAATGCGCTATGCCTGGAGAATCCGGAAGCGGTGCGGAAATGGGGAGATGTCAGTGACTGGCACCATGCCGTCGGCACAGGTCCCTTCATTTTGACAGATTTTGTGCCCGGGCGTTCGGCGACCATGGCGAAAAATCCCGATTATTGGGCACATGACGAGCGGTACCCACAGAACAAACTCCCATATGCCGATAAACTGAAGTTTCTGATAATACCGGACGAAGCGGAAGCGATTGAAGCGATGCGCGCCGGTAAGATCGATGTAATGAACCAGGTATCACTGAAAGCCGCTCAGGCGCTAAGCAAAACCAACCCGGAAATACTGCAGATACCCAATACGAACGGACCTACGATTACCTTACAACCAAGAAATGACCGTCCGCCTTTTAACGACATCAGGGTCCGCAAAGCGCTGCAGATGGCAGTCGATCTTCCGGACATCGCTAAATCGTACTACGGCGGTTCGGTCGAGCCGTATCCGGACACCCTGACTAACAGGAATATAAAGGGCTGGGGATTCCCGTATGATGAGTGGCCGCAAGATTTAAAAGATGAATACGCTTATAATCCTGCCGCGGCCAGGAAATTACTGGCCGATGCCGGCTATCCCCACGGCTTTAAGACGAACGTCGTGGCCGATGTTGACGGAGATCTGGAATTGCTGCAGATCGTCAAGTCCTATTTTGCTGATGTTGGCATTGACATGGAAATACGGAAGATGGAAACACTGGAATGGGCTAAATTCGTTGCCATCGAACATAAGCATGACCAGTTAGTCTACCGTCCGTACGGCCCGCTCGGGCAAACTTACGCACCGCTCAGGGCGATCACCCGGTTTCTCACCGGCTATTCTGCCAACTTCCAGATGGTGAGCGATCCTGTTTTCGATGCGCTTTATCCAAAGGCTCTGGCAGCGGATACAGAAGATAAGCTGAAACAGGTATTAAAAGACGCGAATGAGCGTGTCGCGCGTCAGCACTATACATTATCGTTGTTACTACCGGTGCAATACTCGCTCTGCCAGCCCTGGCTGCAAGGCTATAATGCACAGGCCCATTCGATCTGGATGGGAGCCGGAGGCCCCAGCATGCTGGGTTTCTATTCGGCGCGGTTCTGGATCGACCGGAAGCTAAAGAAAGACAAAGGCCACCGCGTCTTATAAACTTTTACCTGGTACTGATCCAATGTTGCAACAGGTTTGACAAGGTTTGATACGGATGCTATACTACCACGTAATTTTAATTCGATAGCGAATACGATAATAGATATTATAACGAATAACTTAAGCAATATATCAAGACAAATCAACCAATTTAGACTACAGGAGAAAACAAAAAAAGTTACAAGCTGCAGGGCTGGCGGAAAACTACAACCTGCTTTTAAGTAAATACAGTTAAATTTCTAAAAGTTTGCCAGCGAATAACAGGAGAGCAAAATGAAAAAAAGAATTATCTGGACAATAGTAACTGGTATCATCCTGCTATCAATGATTCTTGCTTCTTGCGCCACTTCGACGTCAAAGTCGACCACTACTCAAACTCCGGTTACATCGACAACAAGCGCTTTAACCACAACGGCGCCTTTAACAACATCTACAACCAGGCCGGTAACCACCTCAACTGCCACTGCGACAGGCCATTGGTGGGACAGTCTTGGTACACCGCAATACGGCGGTACGATGACCCTGCAAATCAGCAAGAACATTTTGTATTTTGATCCATATCAAGGTGAGGCGCTGCCGCAAGTATATACCGGGTGGATGGAACAATTATTTGCGCCGCAGTGGACGATGGATCCGGCAATACAAAATTACAGATTGAGCTTTTGGTCTAACGAACAGGCAGGCGGTCAGCTGGTGCAGAGCTGGGAATTTACAAGTCCGGGCACTTTTGTTCTGCATGTGCGGCAGGGAGTCACCTGGCAAAACATCGCACCGGCCAACGGCCGCGCTTTTACGGCGGACGACATCGTGTACCACTTTGACCGGATGTTAGGGTTGGGTGACGGCTTTACTAAACCTGCCCCTTATTGGGGAGCCGTGGCCGCTTACCAACAATTAGCGTCCGTTACTGCGCCGGACAAATTTACGGTCGTCATGAAATGGAATACGCCGAACCCGGAGTTCGTTACCGAAAATCTACAGGCGCCGGGCGCGTCTCCGTCGATCGAAAATCCGGACGCGGTGCAGCTTTGGGGAGGTGTCACCGATTGGCATCATGCCATCGGGACGGGACCTTTTATTTTGAGTGATTTTGTTGACGGCAGTTCGGCGACTCTCGTTAAGAATCCTAATTATTGGGGGCACGACGAGCGCTATCCCCAAAACCAGCTGCCTTACATCGATAAACTTGTATTGTTGATCATCCCTGATCCGGCAACGGCAATGGCGGCTATGCGGACACGTAAGATCGACATACTGGAAGGAATTCAATTTCAACAGGCTCGAGATGTGAAGAAAACCAATCCCGAAATATTACAAATACCAACGCCGATGACCGGCTATAGTCTGGATCCGAGAAATGATAAAGCGCCTTTTACAGATATCAGGATTCGTCAAGCGCTGCAGATGGCAATAAACCTGCCCGAAATGGCCAGCACATATTACGGCGGCACTGCTGACCCGTGGCCGTGTTCGTTGACTTCCGATTACTTGGTTGGCTGGGGATTCCCTTATAGTCAATGGCCGCAAGATCTGAAAGACCAATATGCGTTTAATCCGGCAGGGGCCAAACAACTCCTGGCGCAAGCAGGATTCCCGACCGGCTTTAACACCGACCTGGTGGTTGACTCTGCTGTAGATTCGGATTTAGTGCAGATAGTCAAGTCATATTTTGCTAATATCGGTGTAAATATGGAAATTCGACCAATGGTGTCAGCCGCTTTCACCACTTTTGTGATGACGAACCATGCTAATGATGCATTTGCCATGCGCACGCAGGGAACACTTGGCGCGACCGGTAATCCGCTTAGACAATTCTCCAAATTCCAGACAGGAGCCTCCGGCAATAATGCTCTGGTAAACGACCCTGTTTTTAATGCTTTTTATACTCAGGCCATTGCAGCCACCAGCACCGCGCAAATGCAGCAGTTATTAATGGATTGCAACAAATATGTGGCACAGCAGCATTACGTAGTATCTTTGCTTCAACCGAACGCCTTCTGCCTCTACTGGCCGTGGATCAAAGGTTATAATGCGCAATATGCGGTAATCTCGGGCGGGTCCGGCCCTCAGCTGCTGTTCTTCTACGAAGCACACTTCTGGATAGATCAAAATCTGAAAAATTCTATGGGACATTAGGAATTGTAGAAGAGAAGTTTTGATATTTTAAATCGGTAACAATAAATATAGGAGTTTAAAAAATGCCTGCTAAAAAGAAGTTAGCTCCCCTCGACCAGATGAAAGAAGACTGGGGCAAACTGAAAGGGCGTATCATGACCAGCGAAGAGTTCCGATCCCGCGGACCCGGCTGGGTCGGCAATATCCTCAGCGATAATTCCCTCAACCGGGAAGCGACTGAAGACGGCATCAGGATTTTCGTCAATGGCGAAGGCGACCTGAACCCGCTGTTCCGCGACCCGGATTATGCCAAAAACACCAGATACAAGTGTTTGATCGCTCCTCCGAACTATCTGTATACGATTACTTATGCGCAATCTCCTTTGGATCACGGCCCGATGATACCGGAGATCGCCGGTTATTATTCCGGCTGCGACCGCGAGTGGTTCAAACCGGTTTGCGTCGGCGATAAATTCACTTATAGAGTAATGTGTCCCTCCGATAACATCGAAATGCCCAGCAAGTGGGCCGGACGGAAAGTACTCTCCTACGAAAAATGCGACTATTACCGGCAGGGTGGCGATCTGGTGGCCGGCTACAGCTGCTACGACCAGTGGGTGGATGTCAACGAAGTAGCCCGGTTAAATGCACATGCCAATACAGAAATGGAAGAAATACCTACATACACCAAACAGCAAATGGAAGAGATTTATGCTGCGCAGGATGCGGAAGAGATACGCGGCGCCACTCCCCGGTACTGGGAAGATGTCAGGGTTGGCGACGAATTGCAACCGGTGGTACGGGGACCGTACAACGAGATTGAAAAAGCGGCCTGGCATGCCGGCGGCCACGCCCATAATTTGTCAGACCGTTTGAACAGGATCATCTGGAAGAAGGTGCCTTGGGCAGAGACCAGGATGGCTTACGGCGTCGCGGCTGTTAAGCGGACGTTTGCAGTCGGACAGCAGTTGGAAGCCTGGCGTTTTATTCTATTGACGAACTGGATGGGTGATGACGGTTTCCTGTGGAAGTTCAGCGCGCAAATCCGCCGGTTTGTAATGGTCAGAGATACAACGTGGGTCAAGGGTAAGGTTGTTAAGAAGTACATCGATGACGGCAAATGCTGCGTGGATATCGATGTCCGGAATGTCATGCAAACCGGGGCGGTCTCTGTTACAGGCGGTGCAACTATCATTCTACCGTCACGGATACATGGTCCGGTGGTTTACCCGCGGCCTTACGCGCGTGTGCCGTAAAATAAAAAGTTGCAATTGGATCCCGAAAAGAGAACAAAAAAGAGAGGGAATACAATCCCTCTCTTTTTAATTTCTATTTGGCGACCTGTGCGGGATTCGAACCCGCGATCTTCTCCGTGACAGGGAGATATGCTAAACCGCTGCACCAACAGGCCACTACTTAATAAAGATGCGAACAACAAGGTCGCACCAGTAAAAGTCTATCAAGGTCAGCTCATTGCTGTCAAGCTAAAGCTAATTCCGGTTCGGTTCTCTGTGCTAATCTCGGAAAAAAGGCCGTCTGAATATGTTGACAAGACGGAAATTAATGCTAGAATTGCAGTATAGAATCAGAAACAGGAGGGAAAAGCCATGCCGTTATATGTAATGTTTACCCGACTTTCCAGCGAAGGCCGTAAGTCCATGATGAACAACCCACAGAGAGCCTTTGAAGTAAATAAAGAAGTAGAAGCTATGGGTGCAAAAATCGTTGCTCAGTATGCATTACTGGGTAATTATGACTTTATAAATATTCTGGAAGCGCAGAGCAACGAAGCAATCGCGCGGGTAGCCTCGGAAATAGGTTCCAGAGGTACGCTAGAACCAATCACGATGGCGGCTATTACCATGCAGGATTACGTTCGGGAACTGGAAACTGCCAAAATTGTCCGTAAGTAAATTAATAAAATAAATACGCAAGAATCAGGGAATTAATCATATTAGCCCTCGCTCTGTGATACAGAAGCGGGGGCTTTTTGGTATGAAACATGAGCAGGCAAAAACAGTCTGACAATTGGAAAACGCGGTTAAGGGCGGATCCCACTGGTTGGTTATTGGGAGAGGATAATCCATCCGTGCGCTATTTCACGCTCCGTGACATTCTTGATAAGCCTGAAAATGACCCGGATGTGAAAAAAGCCCGTAACGAGATCATGACAACCGGTGTAGTTCCGCGGATGTTGGAAAAACAGAACAATGACGGCAGTTGGGGCGTGCCGGAGGATTTTTATATTCGCGCGAAATACAAAGGCACCGTCTGGAATATCATCACGCTGGCCGAACTGGGCGCTGACGGCAAAGACAAGCGCATCAGAAAGGCGGCGGAATTCATCCTGGCCAGGTCGCAAGACAAGCAAAGTGGCGGGTTTGCTTGTCAATCCTGCGAGGATGGCGGCGACCATGAAAGAGTAATCCCCTGCCTGACCGGCAATATGGTTTTCAGTCTGATCCGGTTTGGTTATTTAGATAATCCTTTAATACAAAAGGGGATTGAGCAAATTACAAAATACCAGCGATTTGATGACGGTATTGAAAAGGCGCCGAAGGGCTGGCCCTACGCAAGATTTCCGAATTGCTGGGGGAAGCATACATGTCATATGGGAGTGGTAAAAGCGCTGAAGGCGCTGGTGGAGATTCCTGCGGACAAACGGACTGCAGCCGTGCAGGAGACGATCGACAAAGGCGCGGAATATCTGCTGATACACCACCTTTATAAACGCAGTCGTGATCCCTCAGTAATCGCTAAACGGTTTTGGCTTAACTTTGCCTTCCCGACACTCTGGAAAACGGATGCGTTGGAAATGCTTGGTATAGTAGCGAAGTTGGGATACCGCGACGCTCGCATGCAGGATGCCATCGACCTGATTATTTCCAAACAGGATGAACAAGGCCGTTGGAAAATGGAAAAAAGCAGGAATCCCCGTTTGCTGGTGAGTTTGGAAAAGGACAATAAACCCAGCAAGTGGATAACCTTGCAAGCGCTGAAGGCACTGAAGGGAACTGACAGTAAATAATAATCAACATAAATCCCTCTGTATACATTACTTCGTAAGTACCCTGTCTGCCATTATAAAATGGAGAAAATGACACTGCTTTTGTCTTATATTTCGAGCCTGAGGTTATTGACAAGGCTATAAACCGGCTTTAATCTTAAATTAGGCACACTATAAGATGTGAGTTTTTCGGTGACCAATAAAAATATTAGGTGGCATTTTCATTTACTCGATCTCTTCCTGCTATTTGTTCCGATATCGATCATATGCTATTTTTTAAAAGTCGGGCCGCTATTTTCTTTCCTGACTATTGCGGCGGCGCTGATAGGACTGGCACATTTAATGGCCGAGTCTACCAGTATCATCGCCAACCGTGTTTCTTCAACAATCTCCGCGTTGATAAATGCGACCTTCGGCAACGCTGTCGAACTTTTCATTGCTATATTTTCCCTGCGAGCCGGACTTTTAGCGCTGGTTACCGCTTCCATCACCGGTTCAATTATTCTGAATGTATTGTTGTTAATTGGCCTGGCCATGCTGGCCGGCGGTTTAAAATTTAAAGAGCAGAAATTTAACAAGGACTCCGCCGGTCTCTCCTCCACCATGTTATTTGTGGCAGTAGTAGGATTGGGTTTGCCTTCGATATACAAGATGATAGTCGGCACGCCCTCCCGGCAGATGACCATCGGCGTGTCTATCATTCTTGGCATTGTGTACATTCTCAGTCTTGTTTATACCTTAATTACACACCGTCATCTCTTTGTCGTGGAAAGACAGGCTCCGGAAGAAAACCATGACCGTTGGACCGGGAAAGGTGCAATCATTTTACTGTTTACGGTGACACTGCTGGCCGGTTTTGAGTCAGATATCCTGGTAAATTCAATTCAACCGCTGGTCAGTAAAACGGGTTTTACCGAGGTATTTGTCGGTTTGGTTTTTATCGCTATTCTGACCAATATCCCGGAAATCAGCAGCGCAATGGCCTTTTCACGAAAAAACCATATGACTTTATCCCTGGAAATCGGCATGAGTTCGGCCCTGCAGATTGCCCTGTTTGTTGTACCTATTTTGATATTGATCAGCCCGGCAGTAGTACACGGCGGTTATGACCTGGTGTTTACACCATTCGAACTAGTAGCGGTAGTGGTGACGGCAATGATCGCTAATTATATTAGTTCAGATGGGGTTTGTCACTGGGTAGAAGGAGCGCAACTGATAGCAGTATATCTTTTAGTGGCCACCGCTTTTTATTTTATTTTGTAATACATTTGTAATCCGGCTGTATTTTTTATACAATATTACACGATGGTTATTTACCGGAGTGACAGGAAGGGGAGTTAAAAATGGATATTTCGGAAGTACGTAAAGGTTCTAAAATAATGATAGACGGCGTCCCTTATAATGTAGAGGAAGCTGAATTCATGAAACCCGGTAAAGGCAGTGCCATTTACCGCTACAAGCTGCGCAACCTGGTAGACGGCAGCAGCACGAACAAGACCTATCATTCCGGTGAAAAGTTTACCGGCGCGAATGTGAATACGCGCGAAGGCCAATTCCTTTATCGTGAAGGCAACAACTTCATTTTCATGAACACCGATACTTTTGAACAATATACGATTGAAGAAACACTGTTGGGTGATAAAAGCCATTTCTTAAAAGAAGGTACTATCGTCACCACCATGATGCTCGAGGAAAAACCACTGGATATTACACTACCGATTTTTGTGGAATTAAAAGTTACTAAGAGCGACATCGCGACTAAAACCGATACTGTCACCGCGCAATTAAAATCCGCCACGGTGGAAACCGGTTATCAGATCGATGTGCCTACCTTCATTAAAGAAGGCGATACCATTAAAGTCGATACCCGCACCGGAACATACGTAGAACGGGTCGTCACCAAGAAATAACAATGACGGAAGATGAAAGCCAACGGCTGGAATATTTGAGCTCTAATCTTAAGCGCCGTGCGTTCATTTATCAAATCACCCGCGACTTTTTCAATAAACAGGGGTTTCTGGAAGTAGAAACCCCTGTGCGTTCTCCGGCAATCGCTCCGGAAAAAGAAATCACCCCCATTGAAAGTGAAGGCTGGTTTCTCTCCACTTCGCCGGAGTTGTACATGAAGCGCCTGTTGGCTGCCGGTTACGACCGGATATTTCAATTCAATCACTGTTTCCGTAAAGGTGAGCGTGGGGCTTATCACAATCCCGAATTTTCGCTGCTGGAATGGTACCGCCAGGGCGTTAATTACAGCCAGATGATGCAGGACACCGAACAGATGGTTGCCGCCATCGCAGCCGCTCTGGGAACAGGTAAAACACTCAAATACCGTGACAATACAATAGACCTTTCTTTGCCGTGGGAGCGAATCACCGTCTCACAGGCTTTCCAAAAATACGCCGGTTGGGACCCGACAAACGACCCCGATATGCGGCGTTTTGACGAAGATACCGTATTAAAAGTTGTTCCTAATCTGAATCCGCACCGGCCTGTTTTTCTGATTGATTATCCGGCGCCGATGGCCTCGCTGGCGCGGCTCAAGCCGGGTAACCCGCGGGTGGCCGAACGGGTGGAGCTGTTTATCGGCGGTCTGGAATTGGCCAACGCTTACAGCGAACTGGTGAATCAAAAAGAGCAAGAAATCCGTTTTCGGAAAGAAATAGAGCAAATCAAAAAAGAACAGAACAGGGTTGCGCCCATGCCGGAAAAATTCATCAAAGCGGTTGCCCATCTGCCGGAATGCGCCGGCAATGCATTGGGAATGGACCGGCTGGTCATGCTTTTCTGTAATGCTGCGCGTATCGACGAGGTCATGCCCTTTACCGTAGATGATGCTTAAGCAGTTTACCGGAAAGCAAATAACCTCAGCAGCGTCGTAACGACATTAGTAACCGTGCCGACGGTATTGGCCGTTTGCGGTGAGTTGTAATTAGATCCCAAAGACAGCATAGAATTAGACTCGATGGGCGTAGTAAGAAAACCAGTCAGTCTTTTCAGAACATCGCTGCCGCCTTCGTTCTGATGGTCGGCGAGAATTGTATCGATCTGCTCTTTTAATTTGATATCCTCAGGTGTCGGCTCTTTCGGACGCAGCATATCCTGTCTGGCATGCTGGAATTTAGTAAACTCTCCGCGATTCAGCCAGAAGCCGTTGCAGGAGGGGCAGCGTTCGACAAAAATACCCGCGGGGAAATTTGGGTCGGTGAAACGCGTTAGTTTTGTCCCGTCTTTGGGGCAGCAGTGCACCGGATTCGCGACAGGAGTGGACGCGGTTAGAATATATGTGTCAACCAGGTCGACTTTTTCGGCCTCTCCCTGTTTTGCTCTGAAAAGCTCCGATTCGTCAAACCACAAGCCGCCGCAGACATCACACTGTTGGAGGAACATCGGCTGGCCGTAATTAGCCGTGATCTGTACCTGATGCATTTCAGCATTATCATTTGGACAATTCATGGGAACATTATAACGTGAATAGAGAGCATTAGCCAAGCTTTTGCAACCTTTCATTTTCAGCATTATATTTGTATTTTAGCTTCAAAATGCGGCTTTTGGGGTTGCGGTAGGAGAAAAGTATATAATACAGATAGAACTAAATACTACCGCATGTTTGCCGGGGAACCGGCAAAAAGGGAGTCCTGAATTATGAAATGCCCGGTTTGCGGACAAAATTCCTGGCGCACGGTAGTCAGAAAAGAGAATTCTACTCCGGCAGCGCTCACCTTTGTAACAGCACTTTACCGCGTTTGCACCAAGTGCAATTACGAAGAAAAGATGCAATCCAAGAGTTAACTTCCGGCTGAATGTTCTTCAACGATTGTAACATTATTAACTTAAATTCAAGGGTGAATTAGCCTGTTGTTGACAGAATCACCCGGCGTTGAAACTTTCAATTCTGTGCTGTCTGTACCATGTACCAGGCATACAGTGCATCGTACACTTCAAACTGGAGAGACAAATTTTCCTCATCATCGGGATATCGTATGCCGTACCCGACCATGATTGCTTCCAGTCCCCGCGCAACAGGGTCTTTATCGATATCGGCGGCAACATCCGCAGCATGAATAACTTCCGCCATTCTAAGCAGCGCTTTGTCTTTCAGTTAATACTAGAGAATGATCGACTCGAAGGAACAGTGCCCCGCGTGATGCCCCAGTTCGACATCCGGCGCATCGAAGGGAACAGCCCCGGCACTGGGGGAGGCGGCTTCAATTACACTGACGGCGGGACCAAAAAGAAAATCGGCTTGATTATCAACAAAGCGCAAGATCAGCCAGGGACAAGCGACGCGGTCGACTTGGACATATGAGCGGGTAACCCATTTCATTTTTATCCTCCTGAGTCTATTTAATCCATTGATACCCTTTATGGTACCTCTCTAACAAATTTATCCAGCGGGCCACAGGTGAAAACAACTGGGTCAGGAAGTATTTTAAAAATTCAGGAATCTGGAGGCTAAGAAGACTACCAGGAATCCAACAAGGCTGACAATGAAAGCCGTAGCGGGAGAAGTTTCCTCATGCGCTTCCGGCAGCAGGTCGCTGGCTCCGAGGTAGAGAAAGCCTCCAGCAAAAAATGGTAAAAGATAAACGAGGTAATTATCCACAGAAGTAACAAAGAGCGAGACCACAGCGCCGAGCACAGGCGTAACTGCGTCCAGCATCAGCATGCGTAGCGATGATTTCAGAGAATTCCCGGAGTTCAGCATCACAGCAACCGTATTCATGCCGTCCGGAAAATCGTGGAAAATTACCGCCAGGGCAATTACCATACCGATCTGGAAATTAAAATGGAAACCGACCCCGATGGAAAAACCATCCACGAAACTATGCAGCGCGAGTTCAGATGCGCCGTAAAATCCCCCCGTGCTATGACGCTCGTATTTCCAGGTGTTACCGGAGCGGACTTTTTTCACTGCCAGCAAACGCTCCAGCATATAAAGGAAAATAAATCCCAGGCCGGTAAAATAGAGCACATTTTGTGCGGAAACATTCAGCTTAGCGGCCAAGTCCAGACTGGTGGGCAGGAGTTGGAACAAAGGTACTGCGATGAGCACGCCGGCAGAGAAAGCGGCAATATAACCGAACTTGCTTCTATTTTTCACAGTCGTATAGCCGCCGGCAAGTGTGGCTAAAAATGTGACAAAACTTAAAATCAGAGGATAAATCTTCGTCATCGCTCTGCTAAGATTTTAACACTTTCCCGAATTGAAAAAATAAAGGCGGCTTTGCAATGGAAACTGATGGGTAATAAAAAGAAGTTAAAAAGGAAGATGACCGAAAGAACACAAATGAGAAACTAAGAAAATACTTCGATGAGTGTAAAACCAGGTGATTACACTTTCCGCGGAGTTTTTTCCGTTGTTGTTTCGGGAAGAGACGGATTGGCCGATTTTAATTTGTATTCCTCAGCAGTAAAGGGGGAATAACCGTCGAGTATTTTTTTCCCGTCTTCAAAAATTGTTAATGCTGTTCCGCATTTACCGCAACTTTGATTGCGGGGGTTTAATAAAGACCAACCCCAGTAACTCTGGCCGCACTTTGTGCATTTTCCTTCAATCATCGCTGCTTTACTCCAACAGTAATAGCGCAACCCATGCCGTTACGTATTATGGGTACCAAGTATTACCCATGACTATTTTATTTTAATGGATTGGCAGGCAAAGTCAAGTTAAATTTTGTTATCTTTACCTTACTATTCCTACTACATAATCTAGTAGGAACAATCTTCGATACAAGATTCGCTAGTGAAAAATATCCGGTTGGAGTAGGCTGGCTGATTTATTCCTTGAATAATTTAGTGCTGAGATATTTCTCTCCTCTGTCCGGGAATATCACTACGATTGTGCCGGATTCGATCTGTTTGGCGATTTCAACGGCAGCATACATAGCTGCGCCGCTGCTCATCCCTACGAAAATTCCTTCTTTCAATACAATTTGCCGGGTCATTTCATAGGCGGCTTCGGTCTCTACCATGATAGTAATATCGATCTGGGAAGGGTCGTAAATTGAAGGGACGATGGCCTCTTCCATATTCTTCAATCCCTGGATATAATGCCCTTTTACCGGGTGGGCGCAAACGATTTTGATTTCGGGATTATGTTCTTTCAACACTTTGCTGACACCCATGATTGTGCCGGAAGTGCCCAGTGATGAAACAAAAGAGTCGATCTTGCCGTTTGTTTGCTTCCAGATTTCATCACCGGTGGTACGATAATGCGCAATTTTATTATATTCATTGGAGAACTGGTCCGGCATAAAATATTTTTCGGGGTTTTCTTTTACCAGTTCACGGGCTCTACGAATTGCGCCGTCGGTGCCAAATTTGCCGTCAGTGAGTGTCACTTTACCACCAAAGGCTTTTATCATCTGTCTTCTTTCGACGGATACCGCGTTGCTCATCACGATTTCCACTTCGTAGCCTTTGAGCGAGCCGATCATGGCCAAAGCGACGCCGGTATTACCGGAAGTAGGTTCGATGATCGTTTTACCTTTTGTTAATTTGCCCGATATTTCCGCTTGCTGGATCATGCTTAGGGCAATTCTATCCTTGATGCTGCCGCTCGGATTAAGCCCTTCAAGTTTGGCGTAAATCGTCGTATTTTTGTTAGGGTTAAGCTTATTTATCCTGACCATAGGAGTGTTTCCTATCGTTTGCAAGATATTATCATTCATCTGGTTTTAGCTCCTTGCACTCCGGTTAAATTCCATCATTATCCCTCTCTCTACAAATCAATCCGTCAGCCTTTAATTACGCCGATATCCGCTATGTGTTCGATGAATTCGAATTCCTTCTCCACACTGATAAATTATAGCATTAAGGATCAGAATGACAAGATGAGTCCAATCATTATTACCGGTTGCAATGCTTATACGTTTCTATTACAATGTGGGCATACCTGCACATCCTCCAGATGTAAATTTGACCGTAGGTTTCATATATTAACCCGGCACAAAATTATTGCTGAAGGAGGCAATTTTAGTGAAAGAGGTTATCATTGCCAGTGGAGTAAGAACTCCAATCGGAGCCTACTGCGGGATGCTGCGTGAAATGCCCGTGGAGAAGCTCGGCGCCCTTGTCCTGAACGAGGCTGTCAAACAGGCCAACGTCAAACCGGCAGAAGTGGATGACGTCTACCTTTCACAAGCGTATGCCAATGGCGAAACGCCGAACCTGGCGCGCAAAGCCCTTCTGGAAGCCGGTTGGCCGGTAGAAGTACCCGGCGTTACAGTTGACCGGCGCTGCTGCGGCGGTGTCCAATCAATCTGGAACAGCGCAATGGAAATCCAAACCGAAAATGCCGAGATTGTGGTGGCATCGGGCGCGGAGAGCATGAGCCGCGCCGAATTCTACATCCCCGGCGAATTCATCAAGTGGGGAGTCGGCGGTAGAACTGATCCCAAGTGGGGTTTCTTCCCGCGTCAGCACGGCAGCCTGGGCCTCTGGGGCCTTCCTTTTTACGATAGAATTCAACGCGGCAGACCGATGCATCAACCCATCGAAAGGTTCGGGGAACTGAACTCGATGATGACCTGGGCGGAAACCGCCGCTAAAAATGAACATATCACCCGCCAGGAATGTGATAAATGGTCGATCCGGTCTCACCAGAAAGCGATCGCCGCAATCGATGCCGGTAAATTTAAAGAAGAAATAGTGCCGATTCCCATGACGGAAAAGGGCAAAACCGTGATGCTGGACGTCGACGAGACACCGCGGCGGGATACTACACTGGAAGCACTGGCAAAGCTGCGTCCTGTCTATGAAGGCGGCGTTTGCACTGCCGGTAATTCCTCCAGTGAAAACGACGGCGCGGCAGCACTGGTTCTAATGACTCCCGAAAAAGCCAAAGCGCACGGCGTGCAGCCGCTGGTAACACTGATTGGCTTCGGTGTCGCCGGGGCGGATCCAACAACGACTTATCCGGCTGTGCCGATCGCGGTAAACAAGGCGCTCAAGAAGGCGGGTTTGAGTATCAATGAAATAGATTTGATCGAGATCCAGGAAGCCTTTGCAGCACAAACATTGGCGGATATCAAGTTGATGGGACTTAAACCCGATGAGATCGAAAATAAAGTCAATGTCAATGGTTCGGGGATTTCACTGGGGCATCCCATCGGCGCGACCGGTGTGATGCGTATGGTCACGCTGGCACATGAAATGGCCAGGCGTAACGTAAAGTATGGCTTATTGACGATCTGCGGCGGCGGCGGACTGGGCATTGCCTGTGTCGTAGCCAGAAAATAAGCAGAATTAGAATAAATAATGTGATTCAATTGGAAGGAGGACGCAAGTCCTCCTTCTAGTTTATGGTTTTTCGTATTTTATTTAGAGTTTGGGATTTAGATATTGGAATTTACCATTGTTCATCCAGTCTATAGCCCCAGACCGGCATTTGCTTACCATCGATGAATACTGTCGAGCCATCGACGACTACTCTCCCTGCCGCAATCAAATCGTGGATGGCAAAGGGGTAGATTTCCCAATCGCCGGATACCTTGAGCATATCCTGTAATCTGCTGCAGACGTGACCCATCGTTTGCTGCAGCTCATCATGCGCCTTTTCGCGGAAAACATCATAGGTTTTGATATTCTGGAGCGAGGCAAAAAGGGTGATCCGGTGCAACCCTTCGATCAGTCCCTTTTCTCCCTGTGATTCCAATTCACTTAAAGTTCGAATAATATTCAGCGGTCTGGACTGTACCAGCACCGGCCCGTTATCTTCACTTTTATCGGCGAAAAAGAGCGTCGACCGCAGATTTGGATCTCCGGCTAATATCGCTTTGGCGGCTGATACCCAATGCAGTCCGATATAATTTTTCGTGGTATCTCCGGGGTGTACATTCAACATCCGGGGGTAATATCTATCCACCATCCAGTCCGTATTCCATTGGTCGAAACCTGCCAGGCAGATCAAATCCGGTTGCCGGCCGAGTTTATCTTCAATACGGCGGGCGACTTCTTGCTCGTATTGCACTCTTTCCGGACAATTCCGCGGCACTTTCCCCGCGCCGTAGCGTTTACGGGCGTCTCTGAGGTAGAGCATATGACTGAGTTCGATGACTTCGTGCTTGTTTGCCCTGGCGATGGCGACACCGGCACAGCCTGGCCGGTTAGTGAAAACCAGATAATTGTGGTCAGGATTTCGCTTAACGATTTCCCGGTAATTGGTGCCTGAACCGGAAATAAAGCAGACGATGGTCATGCGTTTGCCGGACTTCGCCGGATCGTAAATTAACTGCTGCATCTCTACCTCTTTTCTTTCGTACGTTCACAGCGGGGAGGTTTCGGGCTGTGGTGTTCCCGGCATTCTTTACAGTTACCGTGTCTTTCGCATTTTAGCTTGGGGCAGCTGCAAACCACTTGCTGTTCCATAGAAATATCATAGCACCATCAGCGCGTTTATTCGTCACGTTTTTGGTTAAATTTTAATAAATAAAACTGAATCCTGAAAACACCGGCCTAAATATGTTTTTTCAGCCAGTCTTCCATATCCGCGAATACCTGCTGGCGCTGCGCGTCATTAAAGATTTCATGGTAGAAACCTTCGTAATATTTCAGCGTTTTGTCTTTGGAACTGACACCATCAAATAACATTTTACTGCTTGCAGGATCGGATAAGCGGTCGGCGGAGCCGTGCATAATCAGTATCGGCAAGGTTATTTTTGATATCTGAGCAGGCAGGCTCTGTATCTCGTTCAGCAGTTCCGCGCCAAGCCGGGCGCTGACTTTTCCGGTATAATTCAGCGGATCGTGAATGTAGGCATCAACTTCGCCTTTGTCCCGGTTGACGGCAGAAGCATCCAACTTGGTTACACCCATTTTAGGCATCAGAGCCGAAAGGACTGTAGCCATGAACATCGCAGCTTTGGTAACGCTGGCGCCGGCTTTCAGCAAAGCGCCGGAAAGGAGCAGTCCATTCAATTCATCCTGGTGTTTGATTGCATAGGCGGTAGCAATGGTGCCGCCCATACTGTGCCCGACCAGGAATATTTTAGTGTCTTTGTTCTGCTGCTTGACCATGTCGTAATAAGTTTTCACGTCGTCCACATAATTAGAGAAGCGTTCGACATAACCGCGTTTACCATCGGATTTACCATGTCCGGGAAGATCGAAGGAATAGACGGCATAGCTTTTCGGCACGAAGTAATTCACCGGATTAGTGTAGCGCCCGCTGTGTTCGGCCAAGCCGTGCACTATCAGCAGGACCGCGATCGGAGTTCCCTCAGGTACCCATGATTGCCAGTACAGATTTAATTTATTACTGCCGGTGAACTTTCCTTCCGCATGTTTCATGCTGCGCCTCCAAAAATAATGAGGGATTGAATGTGTCATCAGTTTAAAACAATGTTCAATTCATTGCAACTTTGCATTATCATCGCTCTCTTGATGCCCATTCTGCAGCTTAAATTTCATTGTTGACTTATTATTCCTGAAGATATAAAATATGGAAATTTTGTAGCATCCGACCATGAGAGAATAACAGAAACAGGAAAAAACATCGAACAATGCAAATAATCCGGCCTTGTGAGAAGATTAGGTAACGCCGCAAGAGAGGGAATAATAGATGGAACAGGTTATCGTCAGTAATATCAGGAGCTTTGGCAGCAAGGTCAAAGAAAATGTGGAAAAAGTCATCGTCGGGAAAGGCGATGTGGTGGAACTGGTCATCGTGGCGCTGTTATGCGAAGGGCATGTCCTGATCGAGGATATACCGGGCGTCGGTAAAACGGTGCTGGCCAAGTCCATTGCCCGTTCGCTCGGCTGTACATTTCATCGTATCCAGTGTACCCCCGACCTATTACCTTCGGACATTACCGGGACTTACATCTTTAACCAGAAAACAGCTGATTTCGAGTTCCGGCCGGGTCCGATCATGGCGCAAATTGTTTTAACTGATGAAATCAACCGCACGACCCCGAGAACGCAATCCGCACTGCTGGAAGCAATGCAGGAACGCCAGGTGACGGCAGAGGGTGAAACCAAACTGCTGCCGCGGCCGTTCATGGTGCTGGCCACACAAAACCCGATTGAACAGGAAGGCACTTTCCCCCTGCCCGAGGCTCAGCTCGACCGCTTCCTGATCAAAATCAAGATCGGCTATCCTTCTAAAGAGGACGATAAGCTGATTCTCTCCCGTTTCCGCCGGGATGACCCGCTGGAAGAACTCAAGCCGGTCGTTGCCGCTGCGGAATTAATGCGAATGCAGGCGGCTTGCCGCGATGTGCATGTCTCCGCCGACGTCGAAGAGTACATTATTCGTCTTGTTCATGCCACCCGTGAGCATTCCTCGATACAGCTGGGCGCCAGTCCGCGGGCGATGCTGGCCCTCTACCATACCTCCCAGGTAATGGCGGCGTTAAGAGGCCGGGCCTACGTTATCCCGGATGATGTGAAATATCTCACCACCGTCACACTTTCACACCGGATTATCCCGAAAGCGGAAAGTTCGCTGCGCGGCAGCAGTGCCGAGCAGGCCTTACAGGAAATAATCGACAAGGTGCCCGTGCCGGTGGAAAATAATGACTTCACCAGGTAGGTAAAATAATGATCGGCCAGCTCTGGTTAATCGTCTCCATTTTACTGGTGATAATTAGTATTATTACCAAACAGGTGCCGCTTTTTATGGTGGCGCTGCTTTTTTTCCTGGCCGGCGGAATTGCCCGTTTATGGGACCGTTATTCTCTGCGCCGCGTGGAATACCACCGCCGTTTGAGCTCTCACCGCGTTTTCTTCGGTGAAGAAGTGCAAATGGAAGTCGAGGTTTCCAACCGGAAACCGTTACCTTTACCATGGCTGCAGGTTGAGGACCAGATACCGAATGAAGTGACAATGGCGAAAGGCAAAACAACGCCAGCGTATTCCATGACCCAACAGCGTCTCACAAATTTATTTTCCATCAGCTGGTACCATAAAATTACAAGACATTATTCACTGAAGTGTCCCCACCGCGGCTATTTTATTTTCGGGCCGACAACAATCAGTTCCGGCGATGTCTTCGGTTTTTTCAAACGTTATCAGGAAATCGATTCACTGGATCGTTTAATGGTATACCCGAAAATTGTGCCTCTGGAAAAACTCGGTATTCCTTCGCGGCAGCCGCTCGGTGAGATCCGTACCAGAAATCATCTCTTTCATGACCCAGTGTTAACCATGGGTATCAGGGAGTATCAATTCGGGGACAGCATGAAAAGCATCCATTGGAAAAGCACTGCCCGTACCGGCCGTTTACAAACCAAAATCTTTGAGCAGACCACGACGGTGGATATGGGCATTTTTCTGGATGTGCGCACGGTTAAACCTCCCTATCAGGGCGTTGTGTCCGCAAAGCTGGAACTGGCAATTGTAACTGCAGCTTCAATGGCTAGCAATGCCATTAACGAGGGATACCGCGTAGGCTTATATGTCAATCAAAACAGCCCCGATTCAGCAGAACCGATCCGCATTCCCCCCAGCCGCCATCCCGAGCAATTAAAACACATCCTGGAAGCGCTGGCGCCGATACAGCCGTTCGATGCGATGCCAATTGCCAGGCTGGTAGTGAATGAAAGCAGAAATTTGCCGTGGGGCAGCACACTCGTCGTAATTACGGCGGCGCCTACCGAACCGCTTTTAGCAGCACTTTTCCATCTGCAGAGGATCGGGCGTAAGGTCGTGCTGATTACAATCGGCGACAGCGGCTCGATAAGCAGCAACGGGCTGACCACTTATCATGTTAGCGATGATATAGCCTGGGAAAAGATGGAAACAATAAAACTGGGGGCAAGAGGATATTAAAAGTGTCGATATTTTCCCGGTTCAATAAGATCAATTGGATCGCTGATATCCTGACTCCATCAGCCGTCATTCTGACCGAGGTTTTTTGGCTGTATCCGTGGCTGGTTTATTTCGGGAAAACTTTAGATTTGGTAGTCCGGAAAACACCGCTCAGTCTGTTATCGTTAATCATCACGCTTGTACTTTCTTTCATTGTTACCCGGTTTCTACTGAAACAAAAATGGCCGTTGATCTGGATTCAAACGCTTATCGTGGCCTGCGGCCTGGTCGCAATTTTCCTGATTCTGAGAATTGAATATAATGACGGCTCCAATTTGTTCAGCAGCCAGTGGTTTGTTTCGTATGGACACGTAATTTTCAATTTCATTTCAGCCAGACACCCGTTTATATTAGCGATTATTGCCGGATTGTATTTCTGGTGGCGCGGCATCAGCCTCGGCCGGTCTCATTTTTATTTTGAAGACATCTATCACACTTTCATGATCGAACTGGCCTTAATGGTGCTTTTAGTCATCATGTGGGGTTTTAGTTTTCAAGGTCAAGCGGTGCGGACTTTGAATGCCGATATCGTGATTTATATCATCGGATTTTTCTTTTTCGGCCTGGTAGCCATGGCTTTATCTAATTTGCGCATTGTTCAGGAACGCTTAAAAACTAAAGGGGAGTCCTCTAAAAATTTCAGCCGAAAGTGGCTCTCGATTATTCTTACGGTCATTGTCGGTATGGTTTTGTTAGGCATCGGTTTCGCCAGCATCTTTTCTCCACAGTTTATCTCCGCATTGGGTAGATTCATGCAAGCGGTTTCAAACGTTTATGACAAAGTTGTCTTGTTCCTGTTGTACGCCATCGGTTTTATTGTTCAGTTGATAAGCTATGTCTATCAATGGTTAATAAATTTGATCACCAAAGGGAAACAACCGGAACCGCCAACAATGGAAGCAGCTGCGCCTCCAACCAATGTAAACGGGAATACGCCCGGGACCTTCCCTGAATGGATCCTTACTACCGTGAAGGCAGTTATTTTAATAGCAATTGTGGGAGCTGTGATCTTCCTGATTTACAAAGCCGTCCAACGCAGGCATTCCATGCAAACAGACGAAGATTTAGATGAAGAAAATGAATCGCTCTGGAGTTGGGGTGGTTTTAAATCTGATATTGCGGAATTTTTCAAGATGTTGTTTAGACGATTTCAGCGCAAAGCTAAAACCGTTCCTGCTACTGCACCGATAAACTGGCAGCCGGAGGAAGATGTGAAACATAGATTGAGTATCCGGGAGATTTATCAGCATTTGCTCTGGCAAGGCGCCCGTTTAAGCATCCCGCGGGAAGATTTCGAAACACCGTCCGAATATGCTTTACGCCTGGGCCAAGCGGTGCCGGAAAGCAGCGAACCGCTTAATAAAATCACCGGTTTATATCTTGATGTGCGTTACGGAGAACAACAGATCGAAGAAAAAACGACGGCTGATGCCAATACGCTCTGGCAAAACCTGCTTGGTATTCTTAATCGGCCTGCAGGGGAATAATAGAAAAACGTAATCTTTATTCCAGGTTGTTAAAATTAGTGTTTTTGTATCACCTGGCTATAAATTACTTTGCCGTCTGGGTCACGAAAGATTAAATTAGCATTAGTGGCATTAACGGTCACATCCATAAAGGCATAGTCATTACTGGCATACCAGACACTTTCGGGAGAAATATACTGGCGCGGATCGTCGGGCTTTCCGCCAAATCCTCCGCAGATAACATAATTGACACCGGATTTCTGCAGCAATTCCAACTGATGTGCGTGACCTGAAAACACCATATCCACGCCATATTTTTCAAACAATGGTGATAATTTATTAATTGTTTCCGGATTATCGTACCATTTCCAACCGTCGGTAATTGAACCCGAAGCATAATAGAATCCGTGTCCCACGACAATTTTCCAGTCATCCTTCGGAATACTGGCCAGCTGATTTTCCAGCCAGGCACCCTGTTCAGCCGTAAAGCTTTCAGCGCTCCATTCCAGGTCGATCATCAGGAAATGCACGTTCCCCACATCGATCCGCTGCCAGAGCCGTGTGCCGGACTGCAGCACCATCCCTGACGGTTCGCAATAGCCCTCGTAGCGGCCTAGTCCGCCTAATAAAGTGTCATGATTGCCGACTATATATTTCGCCGGAATCTCCGATGTGGTTACGGACATTGTTTTCAGCGCTTCCTGCCATTGACTATCTGTGAATCCATGTTCAACCAGGTCGCCGAGATAAAAAAACATATTATATCCCTTAGCCGGGTCGACGATCTGGTGCAGCATTTTGGAAGTCAGGTCGGTGCGCGAATCCTCCGCGCCAAAATGGGCGTCGCTTCCCACCGCGAAATGTAATGGTTTTCCCGCCGCCGGCGGACTGTTGAAATAAATTTTTTGACCGTTATTGACCTGGTACCAGTATCTGGTATCAGGCTGTAAATTATTTAATGCGAAGACGTGCTGCTTCGCTGGTTTTTCTTCATTCAGTGTGAAAGAAGCATTGTCCGGTCCCCATTTGACGGTATTGCTGGTGGCTTTCTCCGTGTTAAAGACAATTGCCAGGTTCGGTACACCGTTAACACCGGAGCCGTCTTCAATCAGCAATTGCGGTGATTGGCCGCCTTTTAACGGCCCCGGAATCATACCGACATAAAAGAAGGCAAAGACGAAAATTACGATTCCCAGCAACGTCCCGGCGCGCACGAAAAATGACAGGATATTAGTGCTGTGTTTCGCTTGTCTGGAGTGCAGATGCTTTTCCAGCAAAGTCAGAGCGGCCAAAACCAGGCCGAATACTCCCAGGATGATAAATAGTTTCTGGAAAGTGCCGTTGACCCGGAAAAGTCCGATGGTGCCGTGCTGACTGAACGCCCAGCCCAGGAAAACGAACATCAGCGCCGCGGCCAGTATTGCCAACCAAAAGAAAATATTCTTCTTCACCGTAAATTGCCTCTTGATATTTACTATTGCCAGTCCACCTGAGGTGGATGGCAACCGCTGTGTGAAAATAGACTTTTATAAGAAAAATGCGTTATTGTCCTCATGATCCTCACATTGTGCGTAGTAATCCCCGTGAGTTCGCCACGTCGCTACATTCTTCGCGATAGGATTAACGCAGTCGTTTAATATACTCCACTAACTCAGGCAGTATTTCGCCGGCTTTACCGCGCAGGCTGATATCGCATAACGGGGTCAATTCCGTTTCATATAAATTAACCTCGATCAAAATGCCGCCATTGCTGCGGACTTCCAGCGGAAAATCGGCAGCTGGATAGACCAAAGCCGATGTACCCACAGTCAGCATGCAATCGGATTTGCGGGTTTCACGCTGGCAAATTTTCAAGACATCGAGTGGAATCGGCTCGCCGAACATGACAATGTCCGACTTGATGATACCGTTGCATTTGGGACAACTGGGCGGTATTTTATCCATTGAAATATCGTCTCTGTCGTATCTGGCGTTGCATTTGATGCAGCGCACCTTCTTGATGTTTCCATGAATCTCTGCCACTTTTATGCTGCCTGCCGTCAAATGCAGGTTATCGATATTCTGGGTGATAAGATACTTCATAATGCCCATTTCTTCGAGGTTGGCCAGCGCATAATGTGCCGGATTCGGGATTGCTTCATCGGCGGCCTTTAAAAATTTCCAGTCGCTGCCTGCTCCTTTCATCGTTTTTTCCCAGTGCGATTTAGGGTTGGCCAAAAACTTTTGGTAGCCGTCCATCGGTGGCTCTCCTAATTCCGTCCACAGACCGCCGGGGCCGCGGAAAGGCCGGACGCCGCTTTCGACTGAAATACCCGCGCCGGTCAGGCAGGTGACATACTTGCTGGTGAATATTAGTCTCGCTGCTTTTTCAATATCACCGGGCATGTTATTAATCCTAAAACTACTTGATTATGGACTATCGAATCTTGATTCCTCGAATTTTACTTCAAGAAATAATCATTTTTTTCAGCGCTTCCAGACTTTCTTTCGCTTTTTCTCGCGGTCTTACCTCGATGCAGTAATCGAGGACATCTGCTACACTCAGTTTATGCAAATAGCGGAGGAAATCCATTTCTCCTGTGCCGATTACCAGATGGCGCCGCCTATTGCTTTTCTCAAATCGCCGGGTATCATGCAAATGCACTTGCTTAACATGTTGCAGGTTCTTGATGAAGAATTCCTCTTCCATCGGATTATTCCAGCTTTTCGCCAGATCCCAGCATAATGCCAGTTTATTGACATTTAAATAAGGCTGCAAGATCGAGAAAACAAAATCATCTACCCTTTCGTTCTCAACGCAAATCACAAACCGGTTATCAGCCAGTTTAATTAGCATATCCAGGTTTTTCACTACAAAATCCTTGAAAATGGGAATATCTTCTGCAGGGACATCGATTACCGGTATTGTATCTGTTTTATAAGATATTACTCCTCCCAGATGGATAGTGATGATCTGAGCATGAACCCGTGCGGCAAAATCAAAGAGCGCCTGGAAATATTTCATCACCCCCTGTCTCAGATAATTGCTATATTGAAAAAGCGACGTTACTTCGTCAGGCGCATGAATGGCAACGTGGATTCCCTTTGTTTCGACAAAAGCAGCAATTTTGTTCAATTGTACCTCAGATTGTGTTTCGAAAGATAAATGCGGCGACTCAACTGCGAGCTGAATGCCGGCAAAACCGTATGAGCATATTCGAGCGCATCTATAATCGATTTATCATAGACAGCATGATAACTGACTCGATCGAGAATACAGGATAATTTTGAATTTTGGTTTTCGTTCATTTGGATTTTTACATCAACAAACTACGCGGTCTATATTGTATTGCTTCGGCCAGGTGCGGCGCTTTAATTATATCACTATCCTCATGGTCTGCGATTGTGCGCGCCAGTTTTAAAATACGGTGGAAAGCCCGCGCCGATAGATTCAATTGTTTCATTGCCGCTTTAAGCAGGCTCTGCGCCGATTCTTCCACCTGGCAGTATTCCCGGACATCTGCTGCCGACATATCGGCGTTACTGTTCAATTTTGTACCTTTAAAGCGTTCCAGCTGCTTTTTCCGGCTGGCCGTAACCCGCGCCTGTACTTTCTCCGATTTTTCTCCCAGCCGGTCGTCTGCCAGTTTCTCGTAATCGATACGCGGCACTTCGACGAAAATATCCACCCTGTCGAGGAAAGGCCCGCTGATTCGTTTCTGGTACCTGGCGACCGTACCTTGTGCGCACGTGCACTGCTTAACCGGGTCGCCGAAATAGCCGCAAGGACAGGGATTCATCGCGCCCACCAGCATGAAATTGGCCGGGAAGGTGACACTCCCCTGCGCGCGTGAGATCGAGACCACCCTGTCTTCCAGCGGCTGCCGTAATACTTCCAGCAGGGTGTGCCCGAATTCCGGTAATTCGTCTAAAAAGAGCACCCCGCGGTGGCTCAGGCTGATTTCTCCAGGTTTGGGAAAATGCCCGCCGCCCACCAGCCCGACATTGGAGGTTGTGTAGTGCGGTGAACGAAAAGGCCGCTGCCGCATCATCGGGGTGGAAGGCGGCAATAACCCGCTGATGCTGTAGATCTTGGTCACTTCGATGGCTTCATCGTTGGTCATCGACGGCAATATGGAACACAACGAACGCGCCAGCAGTGTTTTACCACTACCCGGCGGCCCCATCATGACGACGTTGTGACCGCCCGCGGCGGCAATCTCCAGCGCTCTTTTTACGTGTTCCTGCCCTTTGATATAGGCAAAATCGATACCGGTCATCTCCGGGGGAATATATTCTTCATCCGCGACGTTGATGGGCACCGGCAGCGGCTGGCCTTCTTTATTGAGATAGGCGGCAATTTGAGCTAGATTTGCGAAAGGTAATATTTCCACGCCGTCCACCAGCGATGCTTCCTTCGCACTGGCTTCTGGCACAATAATCCGTGAGAATCCCTGTTCATGGCTGGCGGCGACCATCGGCAGAATGCCTGGTGTATGACGCAGCGAGCCATCAAGTCCAAGTTCTCCCAGGAAAACCAGGCCGTCAGCTTCCGCTGGAGCTTGGCCGGTGGCAATGATGGTCGCTAC
>Ga0265316_10000954_pt1 | contig 31524 bp, 27 predicted proteins | sample 4522metaG_FD_202092 | JGI IMG/M metagenome (GOLD analysis project Ga0265316, IMG submission 202092) | Rhizosphere microbial communities from Carex aquatilis grown in University of Washington, Seatle, WA, United States - 4-5-22 metaG | ecosystem: Host-associated > Plants > Roots > Rhizosphere >...
CCCCAGGCTAGGCGAAGCAACGCGTGCGCCTCCTCGTCATCGAGGACCAAGGCGAAGGCGGGCGACGTTTGGCTCGGCCCGCGTTCCCGACCGGCTTTCCCTGCCGACACGGCGGCATCACGAGCAATTTTGACAAGACCCCGCGTTTGCATGGTTAGTACCAGGCGTGCACTCCGAAGCCGAGTCCGGCTATTTTCTCGTACCAGCGTGCGGCCTCGCGGATAACGTCTAGCGCCTCCTCGAAGGTCGAATAGGTCTGGTACTCCACTCCATTTGTCTTGGCATTCATGCGTCCATTCCAGCCGGCTCCCCTGGGGCGCTCGATCTTGCTTGCGTGCTGGATTTCCAGACGGGCGACCGCGAGGCGAAGATCCTCGGAAAATTTCGCCGCCTCCTCGGCGCTCATGTCTTTGTACATGCGCGCCGCAAGGTGGGGCACTCCGAGGGCTTCAAGTTCGCGGGCCGCCGCCTTTCCGCGCAGCGAGCAGCAGGTTCCGAGCATCCCGATTGGGAAGTTGTCCTTTTCGAATGGGCATGGTTCGCCAGGTTTGTGAGTGGCACCGTCTTCAGGCAGATTCGGATCGTACGGATGCTTGGGGCAACCGCACTGTTTGGGATAGTTGTCGAGTCCCATAGTTGTCGTTTGGTTACGAATAAGCAGGCCGAGCCGCTTCGCCGCTTCCGCCGACACCATGGTCCCCTCTCGCTCGTGTGTCGCCGTACCGTCTTGTTGGTCGGCATTGGTTGCCGGCCGAAACCTCCTTGCAAATGGGTTGAGTTTTCTCGAATTGGATAAGTTTGAATCCAAGTGCGATCGCGCTGGAGGAGAGCTTTGTCGGGCCACGAGTCGGAGCGAACCCTCCACGAAGCACGATCCCCAACGTGCCCGTGCGGTTTCGACGGAGCCGTCTCGCCTTGCCGGACCGACATGCTCTCCCCCAAGCGCCGACCGCCCCCGAGCCAGCCGCGCGAAGCCACCTGTCGTTACCGTTTCGCCAACTGCTCCCGCAGCTCCTTGGCGAATGCCGCCATCGTAGCCCCATCGAGGAAACCGCTCTCGTGTAGCTCCTTGACAGAACTCACGATGCGATTCGTGACGTAGCCCGTGTCCGGACATCTTTGCTGGAGTTCCCTGAAGAGGCCCAGGAACGTGACGACGAGCTCCTCCAACGACATCTGGCGTTTGCCGGTGCGGAAGACCGCACGGCACACATCGGTCCACGTCGGTTCGATTGAGAGAGTCTTGATAGGTTCGGTAGTTTGGGTGGTCATAGGTTTCGGGTGAAGAATGATGCTTCGGTCCGGCAAGGAACGAAGACGACTCCTCGACTCGATTCCGCTGTCTTGCGACTCCGCGCCGCTGGTCTTGGGCCTTTCCGAAGGGTTCCTGCGCTCCCTTCAAAGTGTTTCCGCGGATGCGTGTGGGGATACCCCCACCTTCGGTACAGGTGCGAATTCGCATCATGGTGAAATGCTTTCCGTTTCTAGCGGTGCAACCCGATCAACTATTGATCGGGCTCGTTGATCGGCCTCGCTGATCGGCTTGTCGAGGCCGTCGATGAGGCTCACCGAAGGCGCCACTGCTGGTGCTTTGGCCAACTCAAGGCAGGGCCAGAGAACCCGCGCGAATGCCTGCCCGGTGACGAGCTTGCCAATCACGCCGACGTAGCTGAAGGCCCCGGCACCACCGGCTGTGATGGCCACGGCCACGGTGAGCGCGCGCCTCGCCGTCGGAACGACGGCGAGCAGCCGCCAGGCACCGGCACCGTACACGCGACCGGCGCCGCGCAGTTCGACGTACTCTCGGGCCTTGGCTTGCCAGACCGAAGTTCGCTCCGTTCCGGCGTCCAGTTCCAGGAGCCATGAGCACTCGCGCTGGACCGTCTTGTCGGGACCACCCAAGGTGACGACTGCGTCGGGAACGACGCGCATGTCATCGCGCTTCAGCGGGCGCAGTTCCCACTCGGGCTGAAATCTGCGAATGCGGATCGACGGGAGTTGGCGGCAGGCCAGCACCGTGGATGTCCAGAGTTGGTTACGCATCGAGGGCAGGTGCATGCGCCGGATTCCAGCGACAGCACGCAGTTCGCGCTCATCGCAGCCGGCCTGTTCGGCGGTCCATTCCAGGCCCTGCGGGGTCAGCGAATACCAAGCCGGAGCGAGCGTATCGGGCCTGGGGAAGGAGCGCAGCAACCCGAGGCGCACCAGTCGACCAAAACCGGACCGGGCAGTATGCGGCGAGCCGTACCAAATAGGGTAGGCATCGGCGATCGTGACGACGGCCATCCGGCCCACCGTGTAGGCGATCTGAAGATCGCGCGGCATCTGAAGCCGAGCGCCCGAGACACGCCAAGGGAGGAGTATCATCGGCTAGGCCTCAGCGAGATCGAAGCGCCGCAGCCCACGCAAGGTATGTACGAGGCGGTCGAATGACACCTTGCGCAGCAGTCCGCCGCACCCAAGTAAACGGCGCCGCAGCCCGGAGCGTGGCACTCCCAACGTCCGTGCAAAGAATTGTCGAGGCCGCAGGCCGGACAGCGCAACTCGCCTTCGATGAGGCGGACCGTCCAAACGGACCAGCGAACGAAACGGAAGACGCTCGTCACGACGATCCAGGCGCCGTATGCGGCATAGAGCGGCAACGTCACGACCAGGACAAGAGAACCGAATGCCTTCTTCCCGTCGGCCATGGTGGTCACCCAATGTCCAAGGGGCGTCGGCCGCGACGAGGCGGTGGGGTTGAGCTATGGTCGTCGCCGCCGACCGCAGGCGCCGAGGTGAGCAGCTTTTCGATACGCGCGCGAACATCGCGCTCGCCGCCCTCGAGTTCGGCAATCGAGGCGACCGCATCGCTCTTTGCAGCGCGCGCTTCGAGCGCCTTGATCTGGTCAGCTGACGCGTTCATCGCCAAATCGGCGGTTCGCACGAGCACGCCGGGCAATCCGGTTCGCCGATCGACGATGTAGCATTGGCGGTCGGGAAGGCGCTCCAGCCCGTCACGGAGAAGCGTGAGTTCCGCGCCGCGCTCCAGGTATCCGAGATTCGGTTTTTCCCAGGGTGCGCCACGCGGGCGAGCGCGCGTTCCAGAGACCGGCAAGGCGAAGTCCCAGGCACCGCTGTCCATGGCGCGGAAGATGAAGTGCAGGTGCAGGTTGGTGCGGGCGACATCCGCGATCGAGCGCGACACCTTGGCCACCGAACTCATGTCTTGGCTGAGCACCGCGAGAAACACACCCTTTGACCGAGCCAAGCGCAGCAGATCCTCGAAGGTGTCAGCCAGATGTTCACCCCCAGCGGCCAAAAACGTCGGCCACTCATCGACCATCACAAAAGTCGGCGCCGAACCGTTCGGCCGGCGCCGTATAGCGTGGTTCAACTGGACCCAAACCAAGCCCGCCATAAAGCGGCCAATGTCGGTCGACCCCTGGGGCGGCGCCAAGTTGATGAGGGTTATGCGGTCATCGAGAAGCTTGGCGAAGTCGATGCGGTTCGGGCTGCCGCCCAGGGCGAGCCGAACGGATCGCAGCCTAAGCAGGCGGTCGGCGCGGCTCACGAGGCCGAGAATCCGGTCGCGCGATTCCTTGCGCAGGCGCGCGGCCACCGACCGAAAAAAATCGGGCGGGCTATGCTTCTCGGCAAGGGCGTCTAGGAGTTCCGGAGTTTCCAGAGCGGTGGGAAGGACGGTGAGCGGCAAGCCGACACGGACGAGCGCTTCGATCACCTTGTGCAGGATGGCCTCTTGGCGGACGCCGAGACCGCCGTTGTCGAGTTCGCTCGTGATGATGCCGGCGATCTCGTAGGCCTGAAGCTCGGCATCCACGCCTTCCTCGGGCGCCAGGACCTGGAGCCGCGGCAGCGTCGAGGTGGCAAACAGGTCGAGGACCACGACCCGGTCGAGCAGACGCTCTGCCTCGTCAGGCGGAAGCGTGTTCGCGTACTCCACGATCGCGCGCTTGGCGAGTTCCACCGTTTCGCTCTTAGGGTCAGCGATGACACAGCGACGGACGCCGGAACGCAGAACATGCCGGAGCAGCAACGCCAGGAGGTAACTTTTGCCGCAGCCGGATGGACCCCAAAATCCCATATGGCTGGCAAGTCGCTCGCGTGCGATTTGCATCGGCCAACCACCGTCCACGGCGAAGCCCATGGTCACGGCGTCCTTGTCCGGACATTGGAACTGGCGGGCCAGTTGGTCGTGAAGGTTGCCGGCACGGCGGCGCTCACCCTCGAGAACGCCGACTTCGGCCTCCATCGCAGCCAGGTGATCCGAGCCACGAAAGAGCCACCGAACGAGCGCGGCCACAGTCACAATTGGCCTTCGACGGAAGACGGTGGCGGCGGTGGCAGCGCGCGCGTGCGCGGTGCCCCGTGGCGACGCATGGCCAGTTCCCGGGATCGTGCTCTGAAGGCCCTGAGCTTCCAACCGGCGACTCCAACACCTACGAGCGCCGCGAACAGCAGGAACACGAGAAGCGCTTTGGGCGTCGACTCGTGTTCCGTGCTGCCAGCGTTCTGAAGGAGGCAGCCAAGCCATTGCAGTAGGCACGGAATTGCGATGCAGAGAGCAATCATCACCCCGATCGCCTTGAACAGGCGACCAGCGGTGTCCTTTGCGCCGACCAGTACCGCGAGCCCAACGAGCATCAGCATGACCGCGAGCATGGTTACCGACCCTCCTGAGCGACCGTGATCGCGTTGCGAGTGCTCCCGAGGTCGCAGGACTCCGTGAGGCTGACATCCGGTATCCCCATCGCTGCGAGCGCACCCGTCCAGGCAAGTCGCAACTGTTGCGCCTTCCTGGCGGTCCAGGTCGGAGCATCCGGCGTAGCCCGGTCATGGACGCCACAAACGCCGACCTGGATTCCCGAGAGGTCGGCGAGCAACTGCGCCTTGCGCAGCTTCCCGATGAAATCGGCGGCCGTCGCCACCCGCCGCTCGAAGTTGACGCCAAGGGAGCGATCCACTTCTCGCAGGTCGGAGATGACAAGCAACCGCCGGGTGCTGTTCGGCCGTTCCGACTCAACGCGAGCCGCACGCCAGATACCTGCCGCCACGGCACTGCACTGATTGACCGCCGGCAGCGCCAGGCTCGCCAGGCGACGATGCTCATCTTCCTGCCAGCGCCGCCGCTTCCGTACGGCGCCGCGGCCCCAGCGATCCGGCACCTTGATCTCGTAGCTGCGAACCACGTCCTCGATCCCGCAACCGACCACCAGCACCACGAAACGCGAGTTGGGCGGCGGGTTGGCCCCCAAGAAGGCTTCACCCGCGCCGCGGACAACTTCCTCGCTACAGATTCCGGCGCTGCTGGAGCGGTCGCAGAGTACGACCTCATCAAGGGGCCGAGCCTTACCTCCACCACAACCTGCGCCTGCCCAGCCCAGGAGTACCAATGAGACGACAAGGCTACGCATTGTCCTTGCCCTCCTCGGTAGCCGGCTTGCGACCGGCGAAGTTGGCACCGAGGTTGTAGAAGTAGCGGCCCTCGGCAAGACGGGCCTCTCTGAGGCGATCCAGTTCCTGGTCTTCGGTCGCGCGTTGCTCAGGCTCTCCCGCCAAGTCGTCGAGCTCAGCCGTCAAGCTGCGACGCCGAGCCTCCAGGCCGCGAAGTTCGCCCTCGAGTTTGGCGACACCAGCGCTGACCTCGTCGCGTCGCTGGGCAACGGCAAGGGCCGCGCCTCGCGATTCAGAACGAGCGTGGAGTTCGGCGGCGAGCCGGTGGTGGGCACCACCGGCGGCAAGGCCGCCGGCCAAGGTCATCATGAAACCGACCACGACGAACCAGACTGAGTCGTCTGGTGAGGCACCGACACGAAGACCAGCCACCGCAACGGCCAGCAGTACCAGACCGATGCGGCCCCAGAGTCTCGTCACTGGAGGCTCCTTGATCGTGGCCTTGGAGCCGCACCAAGCGTTCACCAGAACCACAACCAGGGTGGCGGCGCCAATGCCGGCGAGAAGAACTGGGGAGGCATCACCGATGTTGGCGGTGATATCCACCCCAAAATGGTCGGCCAGGGCGATGAAAATAAACAGGGCATCCCCGGCCAACAGGGCCAGGGCCAAAGCCAAAAGCGACCAAGTCGTGGCGGATGCCCGCGATGGAACGGAGCATTGCTCTGGAGCAGGTCCGTCCTTTTGAACCGGGCGTGGCTTGGCCGCCTTGAGTTCGACTTCAACCTCGCGCTTGCGCTGATTGACCTCGCCCAATTCAGTCGCAATCAGGCCCTTGCGGGCCGATTCCGGCTGACCCTTGCGCGACGGTCGCGAGCTGCCCTTTGATGTCCCCGCCGCCAGGATCCGGCGGGTGAGGCGGTTAGCACAGACGGGCCAGGCCAGGCCGGAGAGGCCGGCATGCCAGAGCCACGCCTTCTCTCGCCAGTTCAGGATGGCGACTCGGACCATGTTTGCCGAGTCCTTCATGCCGCCCTCCTTTCCACTAGGTCGTTAGCTTCGGCGTGCGTGGCAGCGCCGGCTTTGAAGCCCAATGCCTTCCCGCAGTGGCCGCAGCAGCATAGGCGTTGCCAGCGGTGTCCACACCACACCAGCCCCGCCGGCCGGCCGCAGGCGCAGGTGGTGGTTCGCTTCAATCCCCCAGACGCGGCCGCCGCCCTTCTCATGGACTCGTACTTCTTCTGACTCTCTAGTTCCTCTTTCATGGTTCTTTTCCTTCCCTCGGCGTGATTGCCGACGGAAGGCGGCTAGAGCAGGAGCCGGGCCAGGTTCCGAAAAGGATCCCCGAGTCGCCTCTTTCCGAAGGAGTTCCAGACAATTAGCCGACTCCTTTGGTGGAAACCGGTTCAAGGGAAGGCCCCCTGCTAAACAAGCAGTTCTTGTATGAGTTCGATAGGTCCGACTTGAATCCCTTGAGTTAGTCGGCGAAATCCTTGATCATTACGACCAACAAGCTGGACTTGTATGTCGAAGGGGCACTCGCCATGCGCATTCTACTCTCGTGGATCGGTGCACAGGACCCATGGATACCGCCTGAAGGAAGACGGGCGGGCAAGCTCCAACGCTTCAGCGATGTTCGTCCCGACGGGGCATCGGACGGCCCCATCCTGAGCTTCCTCCACCACTCCCAGCTATTCGACGTTCTGTACCTTCTCACCGACCCGGCAATCTCTGCGACTGGTGCTGTTGAGGCCCTCCTTCAAGAACTCACAAAACGGCACGCGCGGATGAAGCTCGAACTCCGGCACGTGCCAATCGACGACCCGAGGGCGTACGACCAGCTCTACCCGCACATGCGAGCGATATGCAAAGAAGCCGCTGACTCCCACGATCCCGACGCCGAATTCAACATCCTCCTCACGCCCGGAACGCCCCAGATGCATGCCATGTGGATTCTTCTGAGTAACACGTCCTTCAATGCATTGCTCTGGCAAGGTTCCGATCAGCCGGGGCGATCCCGCTCAGAACGAGTGAATATCCCCTTCAATATAGAAACAGAGATCATTGAACCTACCCGCCTGGAAGCGATGGCGGCGCTGCCCGATCTCGGGTCAACAGACTTCATCTGTCGGAGCGCCAAGATGAGGCAGGCGACCGAGACTCTCCTCCGCGCTACGACGATCACCGATCTGCCCATCCTCCTCCTCGGCGAACGCGGAACCGGCAAAGAAGTACTCGCACGCATCGCACACTACAAGAGCCCGCAGGCCAACCGCCCGTTCGTAGCATTGAACTGTGCCAGCCTGCCAGAACAACTAGCAGACAGCGAACTATTTGGGCACAGGCGAGGGGCGTTCACCGGTGCGGACCGCGACAGGCCAGGCTTGTTCGAAGTCGCGCAAGGCGGAACGCTCTTGCTCGACGAGATCGGTGAACTCCCGCTCGGCACACAGGCCAAACTACTTCGCGTCATGCAGGAAAAACGAGTACGGCGTCTCGGAGCAACCGATGAGATCGTCATCGACATTCACCTCCTCGCGGCAACCAACCGCGACATCCGGACCATGGTGGCCGAAAAAGCATTTCGGGCCGACCTCTACGACCGGTTGAACGGGGTCACAATCCAGGTTCCTCCCCTTCGAGAGCGATTGGAAGATATTGATCCACTGATCGATCACTTCCTGGCAATCGCCAATAGGGACGCAGCATCTCGTCAGCAAAAGCAAGCTCAACTAACAACTACCGCACGCAGACGCCTGCTTCGCCACTCATGGCCAGGCAATGTCCGCGAGCTTGACATGACAATCAAGAGGCTTGTGGCCCTGGCTGTCGCAGGAAAGATAAATGTCACAGATGTCCAAAGGGAGCTAACTCGGGCATCGATTCCGCTTTCAACATTGGCTCACATCGACGCTGAACTCCGACCCGGCCGAGGTCGCAAGGAGATCGTTGAAGATGTCGAGAGAGAGTTGTACAAGCAAGCCGCGCAGAAATATGGAATCCAGACGCGAATTGGTGCTGCTCTCGGAATCACTCAACAGGCAATAAGTGGGTGGAAGTTGAAGCTTGGCATCGACGACTAGAGTTCCCCGTGGCTTCATCTCTATACTCCTCCTCGTTTGCGTCGCCACCGGCAATAGAGGGCAACCCTCACGCCCGCCTGCCAAGAACATCTGTCTCGTACCAGTTGCGCTATCACTTCGTCTGCTTACAACGACGAATGGCGAGTGGCAGCGTTCGCGAGCGTGTGTCCTTCCGTCGCTCGCAAGGCAAGCGCCTACGTGGCCGCTCGCCGAGTAGTAACCTAGTCGTGCCGATCTGCTCTCACAGCGCTCTCACTCTTGACAATACAGCGCCGACATGCTACAGTGCAGCATTCAGCCAGTCTTCTCCTTGGGCGCCAGGACCAATGAAAGTCGTTGTTCCTGACAAGAAAAGGAGAAGATTGCACATGAAGAGCACAGAGCTAGGCATTCGTTTGTCCGTAGACCACGTTTGTTGGACCGAAGTCCTTGTGGGCTACACGCGGGCCAACCTCAATGCTCCGCCCGAGGTCTTAAGGGCGGCGAAGGCACATGAGGAGGAGTCACCCAAATGCCGGGACTACCTGCACCAGTGCTGTCAATTCATAGTAGGGATTAATGGCTAACGTACGCTCCCGCCTTGAGGCGGACCGCTCTAATCGGTCCGTCTCTTTTCCTATTTGGAGGATTGGTAAATGCGCGACGAAAACTGGTTGAGCGACAAGTTGAGGCATTATGGTGAGCTCTTCAAGGCGATGCCACCCGACGTCGATTGGAAGGATGCGACACTGGATCTCGGCGACATCTTGTCCGAACTCCTCGGAGGCGGCGAACTAGGCCACCTGATTGCGACGGATGTGGATTTCCACGATTGGGAAGATCTGCGGATTGCGAAGCGCTTCCGCGATCGAGCTGGCCACCCCAATTCCGATATGCAAGGTATTCCTTTGGTTCCAAGTCCAGTAGAGTGGCGGAGTGCAGCTCAGGTGCTCTTCAAGGCTTGCGAGTTAATAATGGCAAGAGAACTTAAGAACCTGCAAAGTGAGCGGATAGCGACTCCGAAAGCCGCTGAGGATTACCTTCAGTGGGAAGGATCGGAGGAAAAGGCATCACTATTTGACGGAATACAGGGCATTGCCGCCGGACTATTATTGGGAGTTACGGTAGCGAATCTCAATAGCCTGCGTCGGCGATGTGTGACAGAGGACCAGGATACGGCACTGTCGCGGATAGAGGCGTGCGCTCACCGATTGGCTGCAGCCGAGATTGGTGTTGATGAATTCGATAGTCTGCTGCCGGATATGCTTGCTGACTGCATTCGTGCGCTTCCGCATATCATCCGACAGACGATCATATCCCATATCAGTGACTTTGGTTCTATGGTCGAGAAGAGGCGGGAGACGATGAAGGAGGGTACGGTGTTGGAATGGGTGCAGTGGGGTATTGAACAAGAGACATGGAAGAAGTATGGAAACTGGAAGACGTCAGACCTAGGACGGATCTTGGGGCATCGCGTTCCTAAGCCCGAGTTTGGCTGCACGAAAAACCTAAAGGGCACAGCCACCAAGGGTCAGCCTGAAAGGGATTTCTGCTTTGTAAGAGGAGATGACGGCGTCGACTATTTCATGCACTTCAACGTTTGTGCGCCTGATCTATTAGAACGACTCAGGGCCATGGAGCGTGGCGCAAGACAGCGAGTGGAGTTCCGAGCATCACCTGCCAATGAGATTGGGAAGAATCCAAGGGTAACCTCGGCACATATGGTGGTGGTTGGTGGATAGTCAGGCGCCCTTTGGCTTCAGGCGAGTTCTCCTTGTCCTCCTCAAAAGAAGGCTTTGCTCTTTGGGGAGCCACCTCTACACGGGCTCGTTGAGGTCTCTCACCACGCTTATGCCTTTCAAACATTTTTCCCTCGGCACCTTGAGAGCGACCGAATCCTGGCTTGACTTGATTCGGAAAAGCGCAAGCAGTCATGCGACAAGCCCGCACAGGTTGTTCGGGGAAGGCCTCTTTCTAGGCGGAATCGCCTTTGGCCCTGTCAACTGCCCTACTCGGCACACATCAACACGCACATTGAAGGCTCGCCAACGCATGCCCATCATTTTGCAACAACCATGCGGAGGAACCCATGAATTCCAACGACAATTACTCGTCAGACAAGCCGCCTTGTGCGCACCCGAAGGGAAAGATCTTGCACCCCGCGCTTGGCCGAAGTCAAGCGCGTTGATTTTCAAAGACAGTAGGTTTCCACTGCCCGACGAAACCGCGCAGCTTCTCGGCAGGGTGCGCCGTTCCGTGCTCTGAGAAATGGCGTACACTCGCCCGATGGGAGCAGTTTTTGTCTATCCGCCACCGAAGGGATTCGCCTTGAATGGGCTGCCCAAGGTGCTGCTCTCGTGGAGTAGCGGGAAGGATAGCGCCTGGGCGCTGCACGTGCTGCGCGAACGAAAGGACATCCAGGTCGTCGGACTGCTCACCACGGTGAACGAGGTTTTTGGGCGGGTTGCCATGCACGCCGTTCGCACGGAACTTCTGCACGCTCAAGCCGAGGCGGTCGGGCTACCGCTCTGGCAGATCGACATCCCGTATCCGTGCAGTAACGAGGAGTACGAACAAGCCATGGGGCAGGCGATGGCGTACGCGCGTCGAGAGGGAGTCACTGCGGTCGCCTTCGGCGATCTCTTTCTTGAAGACGTCCGTCGGTACCGCGAAGAACGGATGCGCGAGACCGGGATCGCGCCCCTTTTCCCTATCTGGGGTCTGTCTACGCCCGAGCTTGGTCGGACCATGGTTGCCTCCGGCCTGAAAGCCTACGTCACGTGCGTGGATCCGAAGCAGATTCCAGCGGGCTTTGCAGGACGTTCATATGATTACGATTTCCTCGACATGCTCCCAGCTTCCGCAGATCCCTGCGGCGAGCGCGGTGAGTTTCACACGTTCGTGCACGACGGTCCCATGTTCGCGCGGCCGATCTCTGTGTGCGCTGGCGAGGTGGTCGAGCGCGACGGTTTCATTTTCGCGGACATGCTTCCGGCGTAGTGTCTAGCTGAGCGGTTCGATCATCCTGCTGCGTGTCGCCGGGGAGGCCGCGCGAGCGAGGCGACGGCGGCGTGCACTTGCTCGCCGACGAGGTGAACGTAGTGCCTCGTCGTGTCCAACGAGGCGTGCGCGAGCACGTCGGCGACCACCTCGATTCCGTTTCCAGCGCGAATGAGCGCTGTCGCCGTTGAATGCCGGAGTACATGCGGGGTGACGTGCTTGTCGATTCCCGCGAGCTTGGCGTACTTCGCGACGAGATCTTCAACAGCTCTGGGGGACAGACGTCGGCCGCGGTCGCTCAAAAATAGAGCAGGGTTGGTGGTGGCGTTCGGGTACTCCTTGCGCTGCCAGAGCCAGCGCCGTAGCGCGATGGTCACGTCGACGTTGAAGTAGACGGGCTGGATCTTTCCGCCCTTTCGCCGAACGGCGCGGAAGACCTCGGCCTCGAAGTCGACCACCGTCAAATCCAGCGAAAGCAGTTCCGCCAGCCGCAACCCGGTGTTCCAGAGCGTGACCAGAATGGCAAGGTCGCGACGCAAGTAGAAGTCGGATGCGTTCGCCTCGACTGCTCGGCAGAACTTGGTGAACTCCTCGGCGGTCAGGAACGTGGGAGCGCGTTCCGGCAGCGTGGCTGAGTGGATGCTGGCGGTCGGATCGTGTGCGACACGGTCTTCGGCGAGCAGAAAACGGAAGAATGCCCGGATGGCCGCGAGACGGCTATTTCTCGTGGCCGCAGACGCCTGCGCACCGGCGACGCCGCCTTCCCGGACGAACAAGACGACCAGTGCTTTGTCGATCTGGCTGGGCGCGAACGACTCCTGGTGCAGTTCGGCGCAGGCGAAGTGAACGAACCGACGGAGCAGGTCGGTGTAGCGCGCGACCGTGATCGGCGAGCGGTTCCGGTCGCGTAGGTGGATGGTGAAATCGGCGATAGCTTGGTCCATACCGCGTGCTTCTACGGTACCGACCAAGCCGGCTTCGGTCGAGTTACTCCGCGCACAAGGCGGCTTGTGCGCGGAATGGGCATGGTTTTTCACGTAGTTGGACGGCTTGAATCGCTCGTGGATGTTGGCATGGAAGGAGAGATAGAGATGTCATCAGGTGTTCGTCGGTGTGCCGCGGTACTGTCCCTAACCTCCCTCTCGGTTGTGTTCCTGCTAGCACACTCGTCTCTCGCCATGGCAGCACCCGGAGCATTCGATCTGATCTCACCGACGAATGGTGCCTGGTGCACGGCCACCTGCACCTTCTCCTGGCAAGGATCTTCGTCGGCCGTGAGCTACCAGCTATACGTGGACGGGGCGCTCAAGAGGGACGCCATCGCGCCCGCCTCCCCTCTCGGGTACACCCTCACCTCAGGCGAAGCCGTTGCCGACGGTTGGCACACCTGGTCTGTGGTCGCCAAAGATTCGACCGGGGGCACGCAGCAGTCCACATCGACGTTTAGCGTTCGTGTGGATGCGAGTCCGCCCACCGCCCCGGCACTACTCTTGCCTGCGGCCAACGCCTGGGTCGCGAGCTACACTCCAACCATCTCGTGGACAGGTAGCACCGATGTTGGATCGGGCCTTGCCGGCTACGAGATTTGGCTCAACGGAGCTTCCGCCAGCACGGGAATAGCCGCTTCGGCCACGTCGTCCACGGTGAACCTGCCAGCGGTGACGATGCTGGATACATCTTTCGCCACGACTTGTCCCGGCAGTTGGGTGTTGAGCGGGAGTGGCTGGGGGTGCGGGATCAGTTCGGGCGCCTACCACCTCACGTTCGCCACCGGGTACTTCGTGGGAACGAAGATCGGAACCGCGACCATGCCAGGCGTGTTGGATCTCTCGAATGCCGGCCACGCTGACATCACGATCTATCACGAGGAGCTGAACCCAACGGCGACGCTTGAAGTTAATGCTTCGAGCGATGGCGGAGCTAACTGGCAACTTGTGAAGAAACTCCCGCCAGTCCAAAAGATGCAGTACGCCCGCGACACTTTCTCCATCGACGACGCCACTGGCACGACTTCAGCCAAAATCAATCTATACGGCAGTGCGGGTCCAAATGAAGGTTGGGTCATCGACTGGCTCAATGTGAAGGCCGTGCTTGGTGGTCCATACACTTGGCAGGTGGTGGCCGTGGACACGGCGGGCAATCGAACCGGTTCAGAGATCCGTCAGCTGCAATACGACTTGCCACCTCTCCCATTCGCGCTCGTTTCCCCGCCGGACAGCACTTGGGTTGCCAATTCCACGCCCACGTTCACCTGGAATGCCACTACCGACGCCGGCTCAGGTCTCGCCAAGTACCAAGTCTGGATCGATGGCGCTCTGGTCATCGACGCCATTCCAGCGACGGCGACCTCGGCGGTTCCGACCACCGCGCTCACGGACGCAACTCATGCCTGGCGGGTCTATGCTGTCGATGCAGCGGGTGCGGTTCGACGCTCAAGCCAATCGTTTGCCTTGGGCGTAGACACGACCCCACCACAAACCTTCGGCATTACCGGAACGTCTTCGGCGTCACTTTCACTCGGCTGCGAAAGCACTTTCACCATACCGACCCCGGCTTTGTCGTGGAACCCATCGAGCGACGCAGGCAGCGGCCTAGATCACTACCAACTCATCATCGACGGGACGCTGTCTCGCGATGGGATCCTGCCGGGAAGCGCTGGATCGGCCACCCCGTCCGCGCCACTTGCCGAAGGCGTACACACATACACTGTCAAAGCAGTCGACAAGGTAGGAAACGTCCAGACCTCAGCAAATACGTGTGGATTCGCCATCGATTTCAATCCGCCTTCTGCCTTCAATCTGGTGTCCCCGGTGGACCATCCCGGCTACCCTTCTGGCACTGTAATCCCAGTGGTCTCCCTCACGCCCACCTTCAGCTGGACGCCTTCCGCCTCGACCGGCTCTGGACTTGCCCACTATGAACTCTACGTCAGCGATCCAGCCCAAAGCGACAATCTGGTCTGCGTCGAGTGTTCGATCCCCTCCACTGCAACTTCCGTGACCGTCACGAAGCCGGTCGCTGCGGGCATTCATGCGTGGAACGTGCGTGCCGTCGACCACGTCGGCGGGTTTACTTGGGCAAACGCGACAAACCAAACCGGTACAAGCAGCTTCAACGCTCAGTGCACAGGTACGTGCGGATCTGCGCCGGAGACAGCGCCCGAGTTGGGACCGGAGGCAGGCGCGGAGCCCGCTCCCGAGCCTTCTCGAGACGGCGGCATCGATGCCCCTATGGATTCCAGCTCGGACGGACCTGCATCAACAGCTACCTCGACAGCAACCGCGACGAGCAGTCAAACCGCAACCGGAACCTCCACGACGACAGCAACTTCGACAGCTACCAGTACTTCAGTAGCGCCCGAGCCACAGCCCGATGGTGCGCCAGTGGCAGGTGTCGATGCCGTGGTGTCGGATGCCGCCGTTTCGCGGGACGGCCTTCAACAAGATGGCGTCATCGGCGGATCAGACGCGGCGGTCACAACAGTGGGGCCTGACGGATCGAGCATCACCAGTTTCCATGATGGTGGGACAACTCTTGCGGACTCTTCCGCCCTCGGTACGGTCGATGCGACGGGCGCCAAGCTGGATGTCGGGCGGGCAGGCGGAATCGACGGGGCTGGATACGACGGCGGCGGGGCCAACGGCAAGGCCGGGTCATCCGGCTGTGGATGTGCGCTCGGCACGGCCAGCCCGAGAACCTTATGGGGGGTACCGTTCGCCATCTTTGCACTCCTGGCTTTTCGGGGGCGTTCGCGACTGCGAATTTGCAGGTCCGAGGACAAACGATAGCGAGAGGCTCCGGCCTATTCCAGTAGGGCACCAGTTCAACGCCAAGTTGGGCTATATTCGCGGAGCAATGTCTGACATCTCTGCCGAACTCGAAACGCTGATTCGTAATTTCACCTCCCGTGTGGTGACTGCCGTCCATATTCAGGTTGGCGAGCGTGTGCTCGCGGTGGTGGCAGCTGCCCTCACCGGATCTCAGGCAACTCAAGCCCCGAGACTCACCAACTCGATGAATCCGGAAGCGACCGCCGCCATCGAGCTGCCTCGCAAGCGCAAGCTGAGCCCCGAAGGGCTCGCAGTCCGCAAACTTCAAGGGAAATACCTCGGGGTGCTTCGAGGTCTGCGACCGGTCGCTCGCGCTCGTGTGAAGAAGGTGGCGCGCGAAAAGGGTGTCGCCGCCGCCATCAAGTTTGCGAGTTCGCTGCAGTAGCATCTGGGAACCAGCGTGACCCGCGCAGATCTGATCAGTCGTATCGCCCAAAAGCAAAAGCTGGATCTGCGGCGGGCCGAACTCATCGTCGAGGCGGTTTTCGATTCCCTTGAGGCGGCATTCAGTCGCGGAGAGCGAGCCGAGATCCGAGGCTTCGGCACGTTCTCTGTCCGAAGTTACAAAGGTTACCTTGGGCGCAATCCCAAGACCGGCGCGCCAACCGAGGTTGAGCCCAAGCGCCTGCCATTCTTCAAACCGAGCAAGACATTCTCGGGCAGCCTGAACGAGGCGGTGATGAAAGCCGCGCCGTCTAGGGCGTAAACAAGATCGGCCATATCCGCCCGCGAATGTGGCTGGGAATGGCCGTTCCACCAAAGATTCTGTGTTGCGGTTCCCATGACATCCTCCTCACGCATTGGCCGTGAAGACTGGATCTGGGAGAGGAGAGCGGCAAGGAAACGTCGGCGTCACGTGGCGGCAAAGATGGCCTGACCACAGGGTATTGTCGCACTACTCCGCGGACAAGGTGGCTTGTCCGCTGAATTCTCTTCGTGCAGATCCATGGCATCCTCCGCATGGTTGTGCGGACAAAGATGAGTGTTTGGCCGAAGCCATTCAAGGCATGACGTGATGTGTGCGGGAGGAAGGGGCTGTTGTGTCTGACAGTATGGGGGTAGCAAGTCGAAGGGGTTCCAGAAACTCTGTGCGGCCTTGTCTTCGGCAGGGGGGATCCAATACCTGTGTGAATAGAGTCTTGGTACTTGGACGCCATTCTCTTCGTCTTTTCGCGTTTGGGTAGGTGAGGCTGACGGTGCAGGTGGAACTGCGTCATTTTCAGTCGACATGATGGCGGTGCGCTGGCGCGCTGGCGCTGGTAGTGAAGTGGGCGCTGGCAGTGCGCTGGCGCGTGTGCAGACTGCACAGATAGGCCAGCAGTGATACGGGCCGCTTTGGCAGGCGAATGTATAAATAGGTGTAATATCCACATCTTACGTCGCTGTGTGTTTGCCGCCGCCAGCGCTAGCGGTTCATGTGCTAGCGCCCGCTGCGCACGCAAAGCGCGCTTGGCGCTCAGCGCTGCACAGACGAATTTCAGCGGGCATCGGTGAGGCATTCTGGAGGAGGAGTTCCGATCAGGGCCACCTCCAACAGCGGTTAGACTTCAAAGCCAGCCTGGCGGTAGGATGCCACGATGACGCCAATCCAGGCTGTGCGGCCAAGAGCCGATTTTGCGGAGGTCGTCCGCCAAGCAGCCCGGGAAGGATGGCGTAGCCTGGCCTTCACCTCCTTTCGCGGGCATCGGGATAGGCTTCTTAGGGCTGGCTGGGAAGCCGAGCACGTCATTCTTCTTGCCGTGCCCATTGGAGACGCGGGAGCGAGGTCGTTGGCAAGCTTGTCAGAGCTGACCACCCTCGACATTAGCTCTAACAACATCGGCGCCGAAGGCGTGCGAGCGCTGGCGAGCTTGACCAACCTTACCTCTCTCGTTCTCAGTTCCAACAGCATCGGGGCCGAGGACGCGAGAGCGCTGACAGCCCTGACCGGGCTAGCATCGCTCGATATCAGCGCCAACAGGATTGGGGACGAGGGCGCGCGAGCGCTGACAAGCTTGAACGGGCTGACCTCTCTCAATGTGACGCGCAACAATATTGGGGATGAGGGCGCGAAAGCGCTGGCAAGCCTGACTGGGTTAGCATCGCTCGATATCAGCTCCAACAAGATCGGGGCCGTGGGCGCGAGAGCACTGGCAAGCCTGACCGGGCTAACCTCGTTCAGGCTCAGCTTCAACAGCATCGGGGATGAGGGCGCGAGAGCGCTGACCAACCTGATCGGGCTGACCTCCCTCTCTCTCATCAACAACGGCATCGGGGATGAGGGCGCGGGAGCGCTGACGAGCTTGACTAGACTCGCCTCGCTCGACATCAGCTCCAACAGCATCGGGAATGAAGGCGCGAGCGCGCTGGCGACCTTGACTGGGCTGACCTCGCTTGCGCTCCTAAAAAGCCGCGTTGGGGACGAAGGGGCGAGATCGCTCGCGAACCTGACCGAGCTGACCTCGCTTGAAATCAGTTACAACAGCCTTAAGGCCAAAGGCGCAAGAGCGCTGGCGAGATTGACCGGTTTGACATCGCTCGGCCTCACTGCCAACGGCATCGGTGCCGAGGGCGCGAGAGCGCTGGCGAGCTTAACTGCGTTGACCTCGCTCAGGATCAGCTCCAACGGCATTGGGGATGAGGGCGTGAGAGCGCTTGCGAGCTTGACTGGGCTGACCTCGCTTGACATCAGCTCCAACAGCATTGGTGCCGAGGGCGCGAGCGTGCTTGCGAGCTTGACTGGGCTGACCTCGCTCGGCCTCGGTTACAACAACATTGGGTGGGAGGGCGCGAAAGAGCTCGCGAGCTTGACTGGGCTGACCTCGCTCGACATCATCTCCAACAGCATTGGTGCCGTGGGCGCTAGAGCGCTTGCGAGCTTGACTGGGCTGACCTCGCTCAACATCAGTTCCAACGGTATTGGTGACGAGGGTGCTAGAGCGCTTGCGAGCTTGACCGGGCTGACCTCGCTCGATATCGCCCTTAACAGCATTGGTGACGAGGGCGCGAGAGCGCTTGCGAGCTTGACCGGGCTGACATGGCTCGACATCACGGCCAACAACATTGGGGATGAAGGAGCGAGAGCGCTGGCGAGCCTGTCCGAGCTGACGTCTCTCACAATCGCAAACAGCCGCATTGGCGATGAGGGAGCGCGAGCGTTGGCGAGCTTGACCGGACTCAAATGGATCGACATTCGCTCGAACCGCATCGGGGACGAAGGCGCGAAAGCACTGCTCGACAGTGCTGACCAGAACCCGTCCATGCAGGTGCTGGACTTGGCAGATAACGGTGTTGCATTCCTGCCGAAGGAGGTTCTGGAAGATCGTGATGTCAAAACCCTTCTTAGTGCATACCGGCGCTATCGCACGTCTGCCAGGGTGCCTCTCAACGAAGCGAAACTGCTCGTTGTGGGCAACGAAGCGGTCGGGAAGACCTCTCTCATCCGTTTCTTGGTTCACGGGAGGCCCAGGGACCCCGATGAGAAGAAGACCCCAGGCATTCGAACAGAGCAGATCGAGACGCAGGGGTGGTCTCCTACAGGGACCGGACCTCGCCTCAACGTCTGGGATTTCGGCGGCCAGGAGATCCTGCATCAGACGCACAAGTTCTTCCTAACCGAGCGGAGTATCTATGTTCTCGTCCTGGAGGACCGACGGGAAGACGATCGCTCTGTGGTCCCATGGCTTAGAACGATTGCGAATCACGGCGCGGACTCGCCCGTGGTGGTTGTTATCAACAAATGCGACGATGGGCGCGCCAACCTCCGACTCGATGAGATACAGCTGCTACGCGAATGGCCCAACGTCGTCGGAGTGTTTCACTCGTCGTGCAACGATGACGACCATTCAAGACAGACGATTGGGGCTATCAAGTCGAGGTTGTTCGCTCTTCTCAACGAGCATCCGAAGCTGAGACACGTCCGGGATGAGATCCCTCTAGCTTGGCGTCGGGTCAAAGACGCGGTCGCTCAACTCGCAGACAAGGAAAAAGTACTTTCTCGCGAAGATTTCGAGTACCTGTGCGCGGCTGGGGAAGGCAAGGAAGCTGTCACTGATCAAGACGAACAGCGCGCGCTCCTCCGACTGCTCCACGACCTCGGAGTCGTGGTCGCCCATGGTTTCGAACGTCGCGCGACGGTGATCGAGCAGTCCGTGACCCTGCTGGACCCCAACTGGCTCACGGGAGCAATCTATAAGGTGCTGACCAATGGCCTCGTGGCAAAGCAAGGCGGTGAGTTCTGGCGCGCGCAGTTGGCTGAGATACTTGACCCGGCCGAATACTCGGGGAACTGCGTTGAGTTCATTTTGCAGATGATGGAGCATCCGGATGTGGGCCTATGCTTTCGCGTGCCCGACACGAGCCTAGGGGATGAGCGATTCCTGGTGCCGGAGGCGTTACCTCTGTCTGAGCCGTTCCTCGGTAGGTGGCCCACCGACGTACTTCGCTTTCGTATCGACTACGAGCTGCTGCCGAGGGGGCTCGTTCCTCGGTTCATCGTGCAGGCACACAAGAAGCTGGCCACTGAGGGGGCGCGCTGGTGCGCCGGTGCCGTCCTTCGGGTCAGCGAATGCAGTGTGCTCGTCCGTGCAAACTCCGAGAGGAAACGCATCGACATCACGGTGGATGGTCCGCTAGGTATGCGCCGATCCGCGTTGAATGTGGTTCTAGAGGATCTCGCGTTCGTCAACGATCTTAACCCGGAAGCCAAGCCGAGTGAGTTGGTTCCACTGCCCGACGATCCGAGCATCGACGTGTCGTATGAGCACCTGCGCAAGCTTGAGGATCTCGAAGGAAGTGCACATTCATTCCTGCCGCAAGGAGCAGCGCGAAAGTACACCGTACATGAACTCCTCGACGGGGTTCGTGGCGACCGCCGCGACAACTCGGGGGAGGGGGGCGCGCGTAGGTCGAAGGATGCTGAATCGCGGAGAGCACGATCCTATCCGATCGCCGAAGGATCAAGCCGCTGGGTTCTGCTGCTGTCGGATCTCCACATAGAAGACGAAACAGAAGGCGACACGCTTTACCAGTCGCTAATCGAGGATCTGCGCAGCGGCCCAGCGGCGACGAGCGAGTTCTCGGCGTTGGTGGTCGCGGGGGATCTCACAAATCGCGCCACTGTCTTGGAGTTCGATTGTGCGACCAATCTGATCGCTCGTCTCGGCGAGATTCTTGGAATTCCGCTTGCGAATACCGTGGTCGTACCTGGAAACCACGACGTCGATTGGGAGCACCCCGACGTCTATAGGGACCACGAAGGTCCTCGCCCACCTGGCCTGACCGACGACGAATACTTCCCAGGCAACGGACATGCGGTCGTTCGCGATCGACAGAAATATCGGGAGAGCTTTAACAACTTTGCCACGCATGCCTACGCAAAACTCTACGGTCGGATCTACCCACTTGATCCTGCCCAGCAGGTCGACGTCTTCGATCTCGAAGCCAGCGGCCTGTGCTTCGTGACGTTCAATTCCGCCTGGAACACGGCCAAACGCACTCCCCATGCCGCATCCATCATTAACGAAGCTGTGAATGAGGCAAGTAGACGTCTCCAGATGATCGACAGGTCCCGCTTCAAAGTCGCCGTTTGGCATCACCCCATCACGGGCAACGAAAAGATACGGAACGACGCCTTCGTGGAGCGGCTACGAGGGCTCGACGTTCGTCTGTGCCTGCACGGCCACCTCCACGAGAGCCGCACCGACTTGCTGGACTACCTCAAACCAAAGAAGATGCTTGCGATCGGAACAGGCTCGTTCGGTGCACCGGGGAAAGATCGCGCGGAGTCGACCCCACGCCTCTACCAGCTTCTCGAAATCCGTTCCGATTCCGTTCGAGTCTATACGCGTGGCCTCAAGAAGCTTGGAGGAGCCTGGGAAGCTTGGTACGACTGGCCGGACCCCGAAGATTCCAAGAAACGCCAGGATCACTACGACTTCAACTTCTAGGCCCACATCCAGCGTTGCAGACGATCGATCGCGCCCAGAGCGGAGGGGATTTCGCGCTTCTTCGCGATCGCTTCCAGCGTCTGTTCCACTACACGGTTACGATTTTGCCAACGGTTGTTCCCATTCGGGCTAGTGGGAGGCGAACAGGGCTTTGATATCCTGCTCCAGCCATTCGGCCACTTGTCTTAGGACCTCGCTCTTTCCGTCGCCACGATCAAGATCCAAGGCACGCCACGCGGTCCTTCTAACCGAATCGACATTGCGACCCAGTCGCCTCATCTCATCCGCAATGGCATCGAAATCGCCCCATGTTTCATGCGGAGGAGAGGTTGTCGCGATCGTGACCTTGACGTCGACATCATCCCACCCCATGACTGGATACCAGCGTGGGTACTCTACCGCCATCCCACTTTCCGGACGACGGATGACTGTGGACTCGTACCTCACGGGCAATGCCTGGTAGTTTGCCAAGAGCCTGGCAGATGAGCCGAAGGTTGCTTCGGCCACTTCTCGATACGCTTGCATGCTCTGAATATGCCTTTGGCGGACGATTTCGCTCAATGTGCTGTCCGTATAGAATTCGCTCCAATGGCCGATGCCGTTGCTTGGGCTGGCGTCAGGATTGGGAAGAGCATCTGCGGACAGGGTTGCCTCCCCCAGGGAGATCAGCAACTCGATGTCCTCAATCAACTCGTCGACGCGGATCTCAGGATTATCGGATATCCATGAACCACGTTGCGGAACAAACAACGTCTTCATCTCCTGCAATTGGTACTGTCTTAGATCCTGTCCGCTAAAGAGGCCATTGAGTCGCCAGCGAAGTCGTTCGTGGCGCCAAGTCTTACCCCCGGGGAGGCGCGCATCTTCGATCAGTTTCAGCAAGTGCTTGCGCAAATCCTCGGTACCTATGTCTCTCCCGGAATCGTATGGCCTCTCTTTGGGGATGGTCACAAAGTGAATCGATGGCGAAAGATCCGAAGGGGCGCCGACCCGTACGGTATCAGCACCAGGTCTGCTCGGCTCGTAAGCGTAAACCAAAGACCTACCATCCATTGCACCGGCTATGCCAAGCGGCTCGGAGGGAGATTGCTCCAGACCAATCTCCTCTTCAAGCAGGTTCCTGAGATCCGGCCAGTGCATCTCAATAGGAAGCCAAAAACCATCTCGAATCTCTGTCAGAAACCAAATTTGTCCAGCACCGTGAGGAATCTCAGCGCGAAGAGGAAGTGCAAGAAAGTAGCCTCTAAGATCCTGTGACATCAGCGCATTCAGCACTTGTGATTGCCGTTCGGGTGTCCTTGCTAGCGCCGCGATGAAAAGCGGATACATGGACCCTGAAGGAATGGACGTGCCTTCTATTGTCCTGAGAAGCTCACCATCTGAAAGCTTGGAGTGCTTTTCGGCGCGCATGAAATCGCCCAGAATCTCGTGGGACATCTCTACGTTGACGCCGCTGGTGATTGCCCCGAGCTGACCAAGATCATTCAGAATGTCCGCAGGCAACTCGGCCCTCTTGATTTGTGCGCGCAGTTCAGTTAGCGAAATACCGTGCTCAAGGGTCAGATCGGCAATCAACAGGAGTGCCTCAAGCCTTTCCGCAAGACGATCCAGCTCCGGATCATCGGAACGGAGCAGTTGGTCGCGATATCCGTCCATGATGGCGTCGAGTTTCACGAGGCTGTTCGGTGCCCGTTCAAGTTGATCAAGGGTTCTCACTAGAAGGTAGGGATTTCGACAAAGGTCGCGTATCACACGATTCCAAGGGATCCTAACCCCGCGTAGGTTAGCCAGTTGGTCCTGTTCTTCGCTTGTCAGGTCGGCAAGCTCCCAAATGGGGAGAGGCAGGTCTATGGGGCCAATCGGTCGGACGGTTACAACGACATGAACCTTTGGATAGTCCGAGGTGATCGCGCGAACCTCGGCGCTGAATAGTCTTCGCTCCTCTGGGGAGAGTCGATCAAGACCGTCAAGAAAGAAGAACGCTCCGCTCTCCCGCAAGTGGTGCTGAAAAACGGCGCGCGTCGCAACCTGGGGCACGTGAGGCGTCAGCCGTTCATACGCGTAGTCCATGGCCGAGATCTTCTTAGCCGCGGCATCAGGAAGGTAGACCAGGAAGGGAAGGGCACGGGATGCGCCCGAAAGCACACGATTGGCCTGCATCGCCGTAAGTTGCAAACCAAGGGTACTCTTGCCATGTCCCGAGGGTGCAACCACTACAACGCCAGGACTTTGTTCGAGCGCTCGCTCACTGGGCATACGTGCCGATTTGTTGACTGGGGAAACAAGATCTCTCGAAAGCACGGGCTCCTTGGGATGATGCTCGCGAATGAAAGGATCTAGGTAGGGCATGAAGTCGATTTCGCCAATTCCCACCCTCTTCCAGCTCAGGTCAGTGCAGTGCTGGATGGCAGCGGCTTTGTGTAGGATCGCCTCTATTTCCCCCCGTTTACTGGGCAGCGCTGCACACGTGCACTCGACCCGCAATTCGGTCTTCCCGGTGAGTTGCAACTGCCAAATCTGAAAAGCCTGGCCATTGGTTAGCAGCAAGAAGGGCGCCCGAAGGGCGAACGCGTAAGAGTCGCACTGCGCCTTGCCGTGCGACAGCGCCTCGCCCGGTGCCTTGGCCTCGACGACCAGTAGCGACGTCTCCGGGCCGTGCGGTTCGCGTGCGAACACGGCAAAGTCGGCTTCGTGGGGGCGCCCCTTGCGGCCCTGCTGGAAGATTACTGGGTACTTCGGCCTGATATCCGCGGTTGAATATCCAAGCGCAGCCAGAAGCGGGAGGACGAGTCGGTTTTCGACGTCGGCCTCTCGTTCTAGAGTTCCGACCGGAAGAAAGGACCACAGGTTCGTAGGCACGATGATGGGATTGTATCGTCAGGATGGGGGGAGCGTACATGCGGAAACGTCCCCGCACCTCGGCTGCGGCGGAGGCCTCACTGGGGAGGGGCGTGCTCCCCACAGGTTCATCTCGTGCGCAGGCACACCGAGTCGCCCAGATCAGGAAGTGCAACAGATCCTACGCCTGCCATGATGGCGTCCCAGAAAGTGACTGGTTGGAAGTGGCCTTCTTGGAGAGCGGCGAGTGCGACGAAAATCTGTCCAGTCGTTAAAAGACAGAAGCCAAGTCTCCGAGCCCGTTCCATAGCATTGCTTGGGAAGATGGCCTTGCGTTCGCTGGGGGGACGGTCGCACTGAAGATTGCAGACGAGGACACCCTCATGCGCTGCTGTGGGTGCGCCCGCATGCGCTGACGAGCGTTCGCAAGCGCCGGTGGCTGGCGCTGAAACGGGCGCAGCGCTGGCGTCTGAAGAACGAGCGCAAGCGGTTCAGACGGTGGAAAAAAAACGAGGAAAATGGGAGCGCTTGGCAGATTCGACCGCTGGTTTTTCGGCGACCTGGCATCGCTGTGGCGGGCGCGGGTGTAGCGCTAGCGCTGGAAGAGCAAGAGCACGTTTCAGACGCCGGAAACGCGCAGGAAGTGGGATCGGTCAGCCGGTTCGACCGCTGCATTTTTGGCGACCTGGCTTCGATATGGCGGGCGCGGGCGTAGCGGTGGAGGCGCGCGAGTGTTGGATGGTTTCTAGTCGTTGGCGGGGCGGATGGCGCAGATGCGGGCGAGAAGGGCGGAGAGTTCGAAATCGCGGCCCTCTTCGCGGGCTAGCTCGGCCTCGGTGGGAATGAGTTCGCCGCAGATACCTTTGGTGACGATCGGGTGCGTGAACCTGTCGGCGCGGGCAGCGCCGGCCGGCGCTAGAATCGTTCTCCCATTCCAGGATATTGGATTGCGTCACAGTTGGATTCGGCGATACTGCCAGACATGGACCTCGGCGAACTTATCAAGCAGCACGGCCCCGAACTCAAGGATGTCTCTTCGGGCTTGGCCGAAGGCAAGCGTGAGAAGGTTGTGGCAGCTCTGGGAACGCTCGTTCTTGGTTTGGTCACGCAGAATCCCGCGGTGGGGCTTCTGGCACCATTCATCGAGGCCGGTGCACGCAGAGCGTTTACCAGTTCTGCCAGCCGGCTGTTGGATGCGGCCATCGTCGCAGCCAAGACAGAGCAGGAGAAGGCCGCCCTTGTCGCTCAGATCGCCGACTCCATCGAGGCCTTACTGGGACAGTCGCTAATCCAGATGGTACGCGTGCAGCACCAGACGAAGGACGAGATCATCGAAGCACTGGGAGGGATGCGCGCAGAGCTTGCCGATTTTCGCGCGGACTTCCAGGAACACCTCGACGACGAAGGTGTTCGAGTTGATGTCCAACGGATTCGTGACGGAGCGACGGGCATTCGGATCAGCGAAGGAGCGAGGGCGCGGATCTGGATCGGAGAGATGAACGTCACCGGCAAAGGGAGCGTGGGCATTGACGTCCGGAAACGGTAATTCGTTTGGTGGCACGAACATTCAGGTCGACCGCCAGTCGGTGAACGACGGTGCCGTCGGGGTCAAAGTTCAGGTCGGTGGTCGACTTGTAGGGCCACGATCGACACTGCTCGATCCTGGACCATTGTTCGGCCGTGCTGAAGACTTGTCCTTCATCGCCGAGACATTGAAGGACACCGACAGCGGCGCCCGGATCATCCTCTCGGGGGAACCAGGGGTCGGCAAGACTCACTTGGCGAACGCCTACGGGGCGAACAACCGAGCACGGTACCCAGGTGGCATGTTTTTCATCGCGTTCAATGCTGACCCAGGGTTGGGATTGGCCAAACTGATCTCGCCTCTGGCGGAGGAAACCATCGCCGACAGGGCCACGCGCATGCTCGCGAGTACGAGAGATGCTACCCTGCTGATCTACGACAACGTGCCATCCGAAGACGACTTGAAGGCTTGGCTTCCGCCAGCCGGCTTGCCAGTGCATCTCCTTGTCACGACGACCAGCAGCGACTGGCCGCGCAGGCATACGGTTCGAAGGATCCTACCCTTGGACGACACCGACGCTCTCGAAATGGTGGAGGGTGTTGCTGGCCACGACACGGCAAATCTCTACGGAGCAGTGCTGGTAAACCGCGCCCGGGGAATTGCGGTGAGACTGAAGGCGGACTGCAGCTACGCCGAGCACGAGCTGCGACACGGCCGACAGCCCGCTTTCGAGACGAAGCTGGATGACACTACTGCCTCAAGCTTTGCGCAAGCATTGGCATTGCTTCCGCCCGACGGACAGTTCGTCCTTCGCGTGGCGACGCTTTTCAACTCGGCGAACATTCCCGAAGACGAATTGGTGCACCTGCTTGCGTCGCAGGCGTGGGATCAGAAGAGGATCCTCCATGCCCTTGACGCCAGCGTCGACCGCACACTGCTAACACGAGCAAGCGGTTTACTGCGGATGCACGAGTTGGTCGCAAAGTTCATCCGGACTCGCGAGGTACCAACGATTCCTGAAGGCATCCTCGCCGAACACCGAAATGCCTTTATTGCAACCGCTGAAGCGTTTGCTTCTGCGCCGGGGCGCGTGCACCTACGGGAAAGGCTAGCGCGCTATCCAAGTCTCGTCGCGGACTGGGAAGGCATGGGGCTGCCTATCGATCTTTGGAATTGCGTTAGGATTACCAAAGCTCTCGCAGAGTCCGGCCGGTTTCGCGAAGCTCTAGAGTGGGCAGACCGGTCGGTGGCTGCTGCGTCGAAAGGTGATCGTCTCCCGTCAGCGGCACCCTCCTCAATTTTGGGAGGATCTCTGCACATGGCGGGTTGTTGCCTGATGTTGCTTGGCAAGTATGTCGAGGCTGATCTTTGGTTTGAGCGCGCTGTTGTTGCCCATGAAAGTGGTGATCAGCATGGTGTGGTGGACCACATCGTGGTGGCTGGCAGTCTACGCGAGAAAGGCAACTGTTTATCGATGCGAGGCGACTATGCCCACGCGCAAATCGCGCTTGAGCGTGCAGTCACCGAAGCTAAACAGGGCGATGGACACGGGCGGCTTGATCCCGCGGAAGCGGGTAAGAGCATGCACCTGCTGGGCTACTGCTTGTCGAAGCAAGGCGCCTACGGTCCGGCGATGGTGTGGTGCGAACGGGCTGTTGAGTCGAAGGAGAAGGGCGACGCGCAGGGACGGGCGGACTACACCGATCTGAGCAGCAGCTTGAACATGGTGGGCCACTGTCTGTGGCATCTCGGCAAACCGGAGGATGCGGAGCCCTGGTTCAGACGTGCTCTAGCGGCGTCCAAAAGGGGTGATGTGCACGGGCGTGTGGACCACGTGATCATCGCCGGCAATCTGCACCAAATAGGTCTATGCCTGTCGACGCTTCGCAGATACGGGGAAGCGAAGCCCTGGTTCGAGCAGGCGATCGAAGCGGCCGAGAGAGGCGATGTCTATGGGCGCGCGGACTACTCGTTCGTGAGTAAGAGCGCGCGCGAGGTTGGCGTGTGCCTGTCAAGGTTGGGCCAACTCGACGACGCGATCCCGTGGTTCGAACGCGCGATAGCAGAGTGCGAAAAGGGAGGCAGAGATGGACGCGTCGATCAGACGATGGTTGGGAATAGCGCACATGAGGCCGGTGCTTGTTTGGCGAGACTTGGTCGGCTTTCGGACGCAGCAAGGTTGCATGAACGGGCAACGGCGGCCTTTTCACAAGGGGATGAAAACGGACGGGTGAACCACAGCATCCTCGGCATGAGTTCGAGGGAAGTGGGCCTATGCCTTTCAACGCTAGGCCGGCATTTTGAGGCGAGGCCGTGGTACGAGCGTGCCGTCGGCGCTTGCGAAAAAGTCGATACGGATGGCCACGTGCGCAAGGAGTATCTGCTCGCAAGCCTGCGCAGCCTCGTAGAGTGCCTCCGGAGACTCGGATTGCGTGAAGAAGCGCAGCGCCGGTCCGCTCAGGCTGCTGCCCTTCTCGACGGGCGCTAGCTGAGTACACCCGTTTCCGCCTGACGGAACTCAGTTGTACGGGGCGGACTTTCCATTCAGCAATACCCCTGACCTCTTCGAGCAGCTCAGGAACACCATCCGGGCGGACCGAACTCATCGATGAATCCTCCGTCGACATGCGTTAGAACGACGTCGCGTCCGTTTGGTGCCTTAACCTGGGTCGCGGCTAGCCAACATTCAGCTCTTTCGGACCGTCTCAGAATGAGGTCTTGGTTCCACTGTCCATTGCGTGCATGAAAGAAGACTCGGTAGTGCACTCGCGGGGGCAGGGGCCACTTCACGATCAGGAACTCGGCCGGTGCACTTATCTCTCCCCACGGACGCTCAAGCAGGTTGCGCGCGGTGTGTACATTGTAGATGCGCAATCGAACGTCATAGAGGGGGAACTGTCCCTTCTTGATGATGACGAAATTCTGAGCGATCGACAGAGTCATATCGAAATGGAAGAACATGAGGTAGCAGAACGTATCTCCGCCGGTCTGCACCGCTTCTAACCGGCGGTGTGCCGCCATGACCTCGTTGTGGAGCTGCACCACATGTTCTGTCGCAGTGGGGTCGGCATAGTCGATGCCGAGAAACTGCTTCCTCGTTGCGGCCATCGGCGCACTATCGAGCAGAACCGTGATGCGCTCCAGATGGTAGAGGTCTACGTTTGTGGGGGATGCCAACTCCAGCAGCTCTTTTCGTTCGCCAAGAGAAATCTCCTGGTTGGTCACAAACGCCATTCCGTGTACGACGTGTGAACGGGCTCCTTCAAGATCCTGCAGAAACTTCCCACGGATCGCTGCGAATGGCTGACGCCCACGTGGAAAGTAGACAGCCATGGACCACACTTGGCCATCCTTCATACAAAGGCCGTCTTTCCCTCCATCTGGGCCCCCCAAGGGGTGGCTCGGATCGAGGCTGGTGTAGCCGTCGGCGACAAGAACCTGCGCGGCGAGCCGCTCAGACGGCCCTTGGCCAGATGTCCATTCTCGCAGTCGATGCCATGTTTCGTCCCAGCGTGGGTTTGCCATGTCTGGTTACAGTAGAGGACAGACACGATTCGCTCGCAAGCCCGCACTTGCTATCTGATCGCGGTGAGCACGGGTGGCTAGCTGCACCGACAGGAATACCGAGTAGCAGCGGCTCCGCATCCCCGCAGCCGCGCGCCACGGTTACTAGACCACAGAGCCTGTAGCTACGTCAGGAGTCGGAATCTTCTTCTTCATTATCCAACCAGCCCTCCTGAACGGAAATGCCTATGCTGAGCGGTAGGGAAATCGGCTTTCTGATGTTGTCCGCATGCACCTGAAGGACAATCTCGATGCTCTCCTCGCTCGTGCTGCCTAGCCAGAATGGTTGACTCCAACCAGCAGCATGCGGTTGGAGCTTTGAGAAGACTATGTGGATGCGCCAGTGAGTTCGCGTCTCTTCGACCCAGGTTCGAACAGGACTCGGATTCAGAGTCAGCCCCGCGAGCGACGGTAAGTCTAGGGGCCCGGAGGGACGCCTTGGCAACTCATCGCGGACGCGAAGACCGTCCGATTTCGGGATGTCCATTTCGAGTCGCAGGTCTTGGACCAGGATGTCGCTGCGGTTTCGGATGTGAAATCCGAGCGGGGCGAGAAGAGCGATTTCCTTCCGATACGCCGCAACCTTCTTCGGATCGGGCGCATTCCATGGGATTGGTTGCGCAACTTGTACTGGATCCCGCCAGAGTATTGACGCGGAACCGTGAATGCCAAGAATCCTGGGCAGGTTTCTGCTACCGGAAGGATGACGCGGAATCGACGGCTTTTCCTGGAGGAGCCGAGACGTCACGGCGGCCGAAACGCCGAAGACGACCTCGGACTCGGGGTTCCCAAGTTCGAAAAGCAGTTCCGGTTCTCGTGCCGCCAGCAGCTTTGCCTGGCCCATTCGGGCAATTTCCTCCGGATTCGCGATCGCGGTGCTCGACCCTCTTCGGACGTACACCTTGTTTGCGTCGAGTTTGCCAAAGTTCTCCTTCAGAAATACGGGCCTCTCCTGCGTCTGCCCGATCACCAGCACGCCGACCTGACGCCCTTCCACCTCACAGGGATGGTACGAGAACGAGACGGGGACGTTGGTCTTTGCGCTCACCAGTTGTTGAAGGTTGGCGTCGTCCCAGTGATTCGAAACACCCAGGACTGTGGCCCGCCCGCCTGGATTCTCGGCGACGCCGACTAGGATATAGGCATCCGACTGCTTCCACGCGTTCGCAAATGCTAGGACATCCTTGAGAAACTCGCCTTTTTGGTTGGTATCCTGCAGCGGGTACTGCTCCCGCTTGAAGTCCAGTGCGTCGTTTTCGCTCATGTTCAGTAGGCATTCAATGAGCTGGCTGTCGATTTGCGGCATGCTCACGATTCTACTGCAATGGCCGCGCGGCACGGTGCCGTCGCGGCCTTTGTCGCCGTCTCTGCGGCCTCTTTGGCCTCCTTTGCGGCCTCTATGTTCTCTCCGGTTGCGCCCAAGGTTGTCCTACGTCCGGTCTAGTGTCGCGGCTACTTCACGGCACATGGCATAGCAACAGAGGCTGAAATCAGAACGAGCCGAGGCGGATGCCATCGCTTTTCCCCCATCGGGTCGTTTGCCGCGCCCGAAATTTTTGCCACGCTTTTGCCATGAAGTCCGACCTTGGGGCGGATTTTCGCGGAAAGACGCGGCGTAGAACGGAACGACCCCACCGAGGCGAACACCTGAAAACCACTCAGAGAACCAGTGCAAGGCCGCGTAGCGCCTAGGTTTTTTCTGAATGGCTTACAGGCGTTTCAAGTCCCGTCCACCCCGCAAGACCCCTTCAGGGAAACCTGAAGGGGTCTTGACTACTTAGCCCCCATTTGGGCGCTGGCAGCCTCGGCAGGCTCCCCCGTTTCGCCCCGCCGGTCGGTCGAGCAGTTGGATCGCGTCTCTCCTTCGGAATACGCACCCCAAAGTGAGAAACTGCGCGAGAAGGCGGGTTGTGAAGGCTAATGGGGTCGCATTTTTCCGAACCCCCTCACGCACTCCGCACACAAGACAGCTTGTCTGCTGAGTATTCGTCGAGCTTAACCCAAGCCCACCGGTTCCTGGCGACGAATGTGGCGCGGAATGGCCGTTCCACGCAAGATTCTGTGTCACGGTTCCTATAGCGTCCTCCGCGTGTTTGTGCAGCGAATGATGGGCGAAGCTTGAGCCTCCATCAAGCACGCCGTGATGTGCGCAGCATAGCGTGTCGCCCGCAGAGGACTTCTCTTAGGGTGGCTTGCGGCTACGATGGCCCAAGGTGTTCCAGAATCGAGATCGGGCATCTAGATGAATGACAAGCCATTGCGCGAGCGGTAGGCTCTTCTGCCACTCGGTGCTGGGTCGGCCCTGACTCAGGCTGCTGAGTCCGTGAACGCCAACGGTGCTTCCTCATCATCGTCGGCCTCTATCGACTGACGGCGCAGTAGTT
>Ga0265316_10000955_pt1 | contig 31522 bp, 34 predicted proteins | sample 4522metaG_FD_202092 | JGI IMG/M metagenome (GOLD analysis project Ga0265316, IMG submission 202092) | Rhizosphere microbial communities from Carex aquatilis grown in University of Washington, Seatle, WA, United States - 4-5-22 metaG | ecosystem: Host-associated > Plants > Roots > Rhizosphere >...
AGCAAGCGAGGCCGGCGGCGAGCGCGCGGAGCCTACTGCTGTAGGCGAGCACGCTCGACGCCGGGATCGCGCCGCTATCGGCGAAAATAACCGGGTTTCTACGGGGATTCGGCCCAGCGGTCGCGCCCCGCCTGCTTCGCGGCATAGAGGCCTGCATCGGCCCGGGCCAGCCAGGCTTGCTTGGTATCGCCTACGCGCCATTCGGCGATCCCCACGGAGACCGAGATTGGAATGCACTTCTTTTGGTTTTCGATCTTCACGCTACGAACCGCTTCGACCAGGCGCTGTGCGAGACTGCGAGCGTCCTCCATCCGGATGTCGCGCAGCACGACGACGAACTCGTCGCCCCCGAGTCGTGCGACGAGGTCTCCTCGGCGCGGAAATGTCCGAACGAGACGGTCGGCCACGACTTTCAGCGCTTCGTCCCCGGCGCCATGGCCGCACGTGTCGTTGATCGCCTTGAAGCGGTCGATGTCGATCATCACGAGACAGACGGGCTGGGAGAAGAGCGCCGTGAGCTCCGCGATCTTCGTCAGATACTCGTCGAAGCAGGCGCGGTTGTGGATTTTCGTGAGGGCGTCCATCTGGCCGGCGCGTTTCGCGTCTTGCAGCTGGAGCGAAAGGTTCTGGATGTGGCCCGCGAGCTCTCCGAGCTGGACGCGGTGCCGCTCGGATCGGCGTTCGATCGCAGCGCCGACGAGCTCCGCCGCGGCCATCGCCTCGCGGCGGAGGGCGGCGGTGTCGTTGGACTGAATCGCCGCTTCGAGCTTTCCAATCTGCGTCCGGACGCTCGCGTCGCTCTGGCCGTCGTCACTGACTGCGCGCGCGAAAGCTCCGATGAACGCCCACACCGCCTTGCGCAAATCGGTCATCGTTTTGACGACGTGTTCGACCTCGCGACGCCGGTGGGCGGTGACGAACTGGCGCATGCCCGGCCAGTCGCGGCGCATGGCCTCGGTCGCTTCCCGATCTCGCTCGCCGATCGGCGCACCCACGAGCACGTGCTGCGCCCAGCGCTCGAATATTTTACGAATCGAATCCGCAGGCTCGTCGCCTACGTCGAAGCTCAATTTGCCGAGGATCTTCAATACTTGGCCAACTGCTTCGAGCGCGGCCTCGGAGTCGTCCGGCCTCGGCATGGGCAGCGGGCCTCCGGAGACAACTTCCGCAGGCTTCGGCTCACGCCGGCGAAGGAATCCAGACAGTGGGCTCACGCGGCCTCCTCGAGACCTAGAGAACGAGCCCCGCCGACAAAGCTTGAGTGACCGGCTCCGCCGATGGGACGCCCACGCGCCGCGTCAGGGGATGCGCAGCATCTTGCGTGGACCAATCCGGCCCGGCTTCCAGCAGGTCCATTCTTCGCGGCTCGGGTGCCGTTCGAAGCAAGCGGAGCAAAAAACCGCTCGAACGTGCTCGACTACGATCTTGACGTCGCTGTCGCGGCCAGCGACCGCGCGCCCACACACGGAGCACGTGGCCTCATCGGTCAGTGAACGGGCGGCGGTCGTCATTGCGCTGGATGTCTCGACTGCCCGTCCCGGCCCACGGCGTCAAGAGTCAGCCCCCGACGGGACGCGTCAGCCTCTGCAAGAGGGCGCGGTGCTGGGGGAATCGCGCCAATAGCTCGCCGGACGCGGGCATCTCGAAATCGTCGAAGTCGAAGCCTGGCGCAACGGTGCACCCGCACAGCGCCCATCGCTCGCCCACCGGCTCGGCCGCTTGCCAGACGCCGGCCTCTACGGCGTACAGCGGGATTTCGCCCGCCGCGTGGTTTCTTCCGATGCGTGCTCGGGAGTACGCGCCGCGCGCGTCTATCGTGTGGAGCTCCACCGCGTCGCCGTCGTAGTGGTGCCACACTTCGTCGGAAGCCACGCGGTGGAAGGCGGAGAACTCACCCGCAGGCAAGAGAAAATAGATGGCCGTCGACGCGGCCCGCCGTACTCCGGGCCGGGGCTCGACGGTCGCCCGGGAGCGAAAGGTTTCGCGGTAGAACCCGCCCTCGGGGTGCGGTGCGAGGCCCCAGCGCGCGACGACGACCGCGACTTCGTCGGTCTTCGACGTCATCGCCCGCCCGGGACGGGCTCGACCGAGCCTCGCGCACCCCACATCCACCGATCGATGAGCCAAGGTCCTCCGGGCGCCAGCGGATCGTCTTTGCCGACGACCCACGCGTCGATGGTTCCGTCGGGGGAGACGCGCATCCGCACGAAGTGCTTGAAACCGGGATGGCCCAGCACGGTGAAGACCTGCTGCATCTCCAGTCCGCCGAGGGCGCACAGAGCGAGAAACACGCCGAACAAGAACGCGGCGGCGAACGCATATACGAGCATCGAGGCCACGTCGCGCCCGAGCAGGGGTACGAAACGGGCAACGCGGTGCAGGGCCATGGCCAGCCCGGCGGGCAGAGAGCCGAGCGCGATCCCGAAGGGAACGGCCAGCGCAAGCACCTGCCGGGGTTGCGCCCGCCGGTGTCCCGCGATGGTGTACAGCGCCCAGACGATGGCTGCGCTCAGCGCGAACGAGGCCCAGACGAACCGACGCCAGTGGTGCCAGCCGATCCCGAGTTCGATCGACGCGATCAGCGCGGCCGCCATGTGGACCAGGTAACCGGCGCGCCCGAGCATGAGCTTGAGCGGCACTTGGAGGGCGAGCCGCCGCGTCGTGCTCGCGTTTGGGTACGCGACGGCCGCGGGCTTGGGATCGGTGACGATGCGGGTGCCGTGCAGGATTTCACTCCGGAGACCTTCGGAGCCCACTTGGGGACTTGAACCCCAGACCTGCGCTTTACGAAAGCGCTGCTCTACCACTGAGCTAAGTGGGCGATACGGTGCGATTCCTACGTTTTCTCTTCTCGCTTCGGCACGTCCGAGTGACCACGACGGACGCAACGTATGCCACAGCCGGCCGGTCCGGCAAAGCGCGTTCGACCTTTTCTCAAGCCGCGGCACCGCTCGCGGTCGGCGGCGGAGGCCTGCTGCGGGTCCCCACCACGCCCCTCGCGCGCGTTTCCGCGATGCGCGCGGCGGCGAGACGGCTCATCGCCATAATCGAATGCTGCGGGTTGACCCCCAAGTTGGTCGGAAAGACGCTGCTGTCCACCACATAAAGCCCGGCCGCCTCGTGGGTTTGAAAGTCGGGGCCGACAACACTCGTCCTCGGATCGAGGCCCATTCGCGCGGCGCCGAACAAGTGGGTGGTGATAAACCCGTACGCGCGAGGGTCGGTGGGTCCCTCGTCGATGAGCCGCACCTCGTCCGGATTCCTCAGCACGTTTGGAACGCCGAAGAGACCCGGCCACACTTCGCGCGCCCCTGCGTCGAACATCATTCGGGCGAGCAAGGCCAGCCCCTTTCGCGCGCGTTCCACGTCGGACCGGGTGAGCGAAAGCTTGATCTTGTCTCGGCCTCCCCACCCCGCGCGGACCGTTCCGCGCGCCTCGGCGCGGACGACCACCGCCCACATTGCAAGGTGGGCAAATGCACCGAAGCGATTCATCAGCTCGCGTCCGATTCCCGGGATTCGCACGGCCGCGAGCTCGGGAGGAATGGAAAGCGTTTCGAGCTTGATACGGTCGGTCCGGCGCAAGTGAACGCTCTCGGCTCCCTGTGTTGCGCCGAAGCCCATCTCCACCGGCGCATCGAACACGGCCGCGACGCCAGCTCCGGGGTGACATTGGAAATGCTCGCCGAGAGCCCGCGCTCGAAGTCCACTTCGCCGGAGCAGATTGGGCGTCTGCACGGTGCTCGCAGCGACGATCACGCCTCGGCGCGCGTGGAGCGCCACCCTACGCCCCTCTCGCCGAGCCACGTGAGGAGGTCCACCGACGGTGCGCGCGACGACACCTCTCGCACGACCGTACTCCACGACCACCCGCTCGACGCGGCACGAGCAGTAGATCCGTGCGCCCCGGGCGAGCGACCAGGGTACGTAGCTGACGTTCATCCCTTGCTTTGCGGCGCTGGGACAGCCGGTGAAACACCGCGCCGAACCGCGACAACCCTTCTCGTAACGGTGCATTCGCCGGGCAGGCAGGCCATGGGCGCGGGCCTCGTCCAGAAAGAGCCGATTGTTCTCCCCCAACGCGTCGTCAGCCACCGCGTGGACGTTCAGCTCGCGCTCGAGAGCCTCGAAGTGCGGCTCGAGCAGCTTCGCCGAGAGCGCGTCGCCCAGACCGAAGTCGGTCGCCCATTCGTCGAGAATGTCCTCCGGCGTTCGGTGCGCGATGGCCGAGTTCATCACCGTGCTTCCGCCCACGCATCGCCCTTGAAGCAGCGGCACGTAAGACCTGCCCTCCATCACTTGGGTTCCCGCGTCGCGGAACATGCGGCGGAATGCGCCCAACACGCCGTCGCCGAACTCGCGAGTCCGCACCCACGGGCCCTCCTCGACGACGCCGACCGAGAATCCTGCGCTCGACAGAGCGTGCGCCGCGACCGCACCCGCCGCGCCGGAGCCGACGACCACGTAGTCGAACGCGTCTTCTGTGTCGTGCGCGAGCCGCTCGCCGTCCACGACCGCCCCCTCGGGGAGGGACTCATCGGGAAAGACAGAAAAACCAACGGGGGGATCGAATGGGTGCATCGGGTACTGCTTGGTCGGCCTCGGAAATCGACGAGAGGCCGGCCCTTCGAGGGGAGAAGCTGTCAGGCGGCGTGTACACGCTTGACGCGGAGCGGAATCATCGAGGGTCTGGGAGGCGCCATGCGCGTTCGAACGCCGTCGTCAGCCGCGTAGAGCAGCGCACCCATCGCCTTCAGAATGAGGACGAGAGAGCGAATCGCATACGACGGACTCGCGACGAGGATGGCGACCATTCGCTCCCGATCCTCGGGCGCGAGCTGCGCAATCGTCGTGAGGCGCCGTAGGACGAACCATGGCGCGAGCGCGACGACCCAGACGGCAATGCGCAGGCCGAGCGCCGCTTTCCATGGGAGATGCATCATGAGTTCGCACAAGAATTTGCCCACGTCCATCGCGCGGATGTCGGAGAGCCCGATGTCGAGCGAGCCGGGGTAGATTGTTTGCATCGCCGCCTCCGCCCAGCGGCTCTCGAAGGGAGCCAACTTCATCGAGCCTTGCCCTTCCGGCCCACGAGCGGCGTTTCGACTTCCGTCGACGGTGGCGGGTGGCGCTGCGCCCACTCCCCGTCCCGGTGCTCGAGGGTGCGCCGGGCGATGGTGCGTGCGGCCTCCCCGTTCCGGGACTTGATGACGTCGATGACGCGAGGATAGAGCGCGACCGAACTTGCGCAGTCGTCGTAGAGCACGGCGACGAGCTGGGGATGCTCGTCGGGCCAGCGAGCGAACGTATTCAGAAGGAGCTCGAGCCCGACGTTGCGCGCGGCCTTGCAGACCGCGCGCATGAACGCGAGGTCCGCGCGCGCGAACGCGACCGGATCGTCGATGTGCTCGCTCAGCACCTGCGCGCACGCGGCGATGGCGTCGATGTCCTCGTCGGTGTGCCGTTCGGCTGCAAACGCAACCGCCTCGGAAGCAAGAATTCGACGGATCTCGAGCGCGCTGCGCACGAGCTCGTGCCAGGCGGGGTCGGCCAGCTTCAACCCCTTGACGAGGGTTCCCAGCATCTCGAGGCCGGCGCGCTCGCGCCAGGACGCGACGATGGTGCCTGCGCCGTGGCGCGTCGTGATGAGCCCGAGCGCTTCGAGCCTTGCGAGCGACGCTCGGAGCGTCAGGCGGTTCACCCCCAGGGCAAGTGAGAGCTCGCGCTCCGAGGGCAACCGGGTGCCTGGGCGCAGCCGCCCGGCCAGGATTTCGCCGCGCAGCCGGTCGGCCACCGCATCGACGACGCTCTGACGCGCCACAGGGGCCAGCACCGCGAGCGTTTGGAGGTCTGCGGGGGGGAGGGACGCGGAAGGGGGGATGGAGTCGTCGGCCATGAGGAGTGCTCTACTGGTTGAACCAGTTGACACGAATGCGAACTGTGCGCAAGTCGGTTCGCTGTAAATTCGTTTACGCACACCCCAACCGACGTCCCCTTCCTGCGCTAACGTACGGCTCCGGTGATTGACCTTCGGAGCGACACGGTGACGCGGCCGACCCCGGCGATGCGCGAAGCGATGGCGCGCGCCGAGGTCGGCGATGACGTATTCGGCGAGGACCCGAGCGTGCGGGCGCTCGAGGACGAAATCGCGGCGATCGCGGGCAAGCCGGCAGCCCTGTTCGTCCCGAGCGGAACGATGGGCAACCAGCTCGCAATTGCAACGCAGACGCGCCCGGGCGACGACGTCATCGTCGGACAATGGGCACACCCTGTCCTCTACGAAGGGGGTGCGGGCGCGGCCCTGAGCGGAGTGCAGTTTACTCCTGTGGGGAGCGGAGGGATGTACACCGCCGACGAAATGCAGGCCGCCGTGCACCCGCGGCTGTACTGGACGCCTCGGACGTCCCTCGTCGCGTTGGAAAATACGCACAACCGGGCGGGGGGACGCGTGTGGCCAAGAGCGCAGGCGCGGGCGGTCGCCGAGCGGGCGCACGCGCTCGGACTCGCGACGCACCTCGACGGGGCGCGCGTGTGGAACGCGAGCGTCGCAAGCGGGACGCCGGTCGCCGAGCTGTGCGCGCCCTTCGACACGGTGAGCGTTTGCTTCTCCAAAGGCCTCGGTGCGCCCGTCGGAAGCGCGTTCTGCGCCACGAGAACGCTGGTCGAAGATGCGCGACGGCTACGCAAGCGATGGGGTGGCGGGATGCGGCAGGCCGGCGTAATCGCGGCGGCGGCGCTGCACGCGCTCGCTCACCATCGAGTACGACTCGCCGACGACCACGCCAACGCGCGGGCGCTCGCCGAGAAAATGGCAGGCGTGACTGGGGTCCGAGTCGACCCCGAGGCGGTGGAGACCAATATTGTGAATCTCGAGCTCGACGTGTCCGCCGAGACCGTGGCCCTCGCGGCGCGCTACGCCGGTCTCCTCATCCACCCGACCGGCCCGAAGTCGCTGCGCGCCGTCACGCACCTAGACGTATCACGTGTCGACGTGGACACGGCCGCGGGTATCTTGGCGGACGCGATTCGAAAGGAAATCGAGGGGCGGGACGTTTCGAGGGGGTGAGACGACGGGGGTGAGACGACAGGGCTCACTCGTCTTCTTCCTTCTCTCCTTCTTCCTCGTCGTCGTCATCTTCGTCCTCGTCGAGGTCCTCGTCCTCCTCGACTTCGTCGTCGTCTTCGAAGTCCGTGGCCTCGTCTTCCTCTTCCTCTTCGTCGGGATCAGCCGCGGTGCGCTTCTCGAACTTGAGATCGATCCCCACGTCGCCGAGCTGCGTGTCGAGGAGCTCCATCAGCTCGTCGGCGTCGTCGCCCGACCATTCGTCGAGTAAATCGGTCAGAAATTCGAAGAAATCGCCCGTGTCGAGCCGCCGCTCGATCTCCTCGACTTGGTCCTCGGTGAACGCTTCGAGAATGTCCTCGCGTAGCGTCTCGATGTCGCCCTCCTCGATTGCGTCCTGCGAGGACAGGCGGATCTGACGAACGGCACGCTTGTCGAGGTAGATCTCCATCGCTTCCGGCCAACCCGAGTATGCGAACCCCCCTCAGGCTGTCAACGTCCGTGTGCGCGGGACCGGGGTGTATGCTCTCGGGATGCCGGGCGAGCTCAGGGTGATGTTGGCCTTCGCGGCCGTCGGGCTCGGGCTCTCCACGACGAAGGCCTGGGCCGCCGACGCACCTGGGAACACCCCGGCCGAATCGGTGGTCGCCCCCCCCCCGAGCAACCTTTCCTTCATCCAGTACGGGGTCGCTCTCGCCGCAGAGATCGTTGCCTTCGCCGGTCCCGCGTGTTCGGACGCGGCAAACCCTTGCATCTTGGGGTCCGGAGGGGGAATCGTCGCGCGCGCCGGTTGGCGGAGTAGCGAGGCCTGGTACGTCGGCGGCGCCTACGAGATGTCCAAACAGGAGCCGCACCAACTCTATCGCCTGGCCCTCCTTCAGCAGGTACGCGCCGAAGTGCGCCGCTACTTCCCAACCGGCCGCGAGACCTCGCCTTTTCTCTTGGTCGGGGGCGGAGTCGTTACCTACGGCAATGAATGGTTTCCCATCGACACGTGGGGACCGAGCGCAACGCTTGGAGGCGGCCTCGAAGTGGAACTCGGCGGCTCGGTGCTGAGCGTTTCCCTCGCCTACCGCCCCATCTACTTGCGCGCCTGGGAAGACTCGAGCCTCCTGTCGCACGAGGCAGGCTTCGCGCACTTCGTAGGGCTCGAGGCGGCTGTGGAGGCACAAGATACATTGTGAGAGCGAGCGGGACCGGCCCCGTCTTCGGTGCCCCCACGACAGCGCCTTGACTCTCGGGCGCGCGCCGGTGTCCCATCAAAGTGCGTGATTTGTACGATGTGCGGCCGGGACAACCCGGGCCACCTCATGTTTTGTCAGGAGTGCGGTCAGAGAATCGCGCCCGTTGCGCCATCTCCGTCGACCGCGGGCGCAGCTACGCCCACGTCACCGCTCGCGGCGACCGCCGCGGTCCCGCTCGCAGGTGGCAGGCAACCGGCGGCGCCCATGCGCACGAGACCGGCCGCTCCGGAAGTCTCGTTCACAAAGCGCATGGAGGCCGAGTTGCCGTCGGCCCCTTCGCTACCGCTCGACCGGACCGGGGTCGACCCGTTCCCCGCCGCGACGTGCCCGCTCTGCGGAACCGCAAACGAACGGGGGGTGCGCTTTTGCGTCACGTGCGGCCAGCCCCTCGCGGAGGCGGCGACCAACTCGAGTCGACTCGGTGCGATCGACCTCAGTCGCACCGTTGCCGACTCGCTGAGGCACGACCGCCCGACGCCGCCGGGCAGCTTCTCGCCGTCCATCGAGCCCGCGCGGGTAATCGAATTGGGATCGACCAAAACCCCCCAAAGCCAAACTCCGCAAAGCCTCGACGGCTGTCCGCGCTGCGGCGGGGCGCGCGAGACCGGCGCTCAGTTCTGTCGGTTCTGTGGGCTGCCGCTCGTAGCGACGACGCAGCCGGGGGCGAGCGCCGTTGCACGACCATTCCCCGCGACCTCGGCCGGCGCGGATTCGGCGGCTGCCCGGCTCGTCTTGATCACGAGAGACGGGAGCGAAGGACCCAGCTATTCGCTTGGGACGACGACGGACCTCGGGCGCACCGAGGGGAGTATCCTCTTTCCCGACGACCAGTTCGTCTCACCCCGACACGCGCGAATCGTATCGCGCGGCGGAGAGTTCTTCGTGCGCGATCTCGAGAGCACGAACGGGGTCTTCGTTCGTATTCCGTTTCGGGTCCGAGGCGACCCCGCCGACGGGGCCGACGGCGCCAACGGCGTCGACGGCGCCAACGCGAAAGCGGACAAATCGACGGTTCGCGGCCACCATACCGAGGCACTTTCCGCGGAGGGCGAGACGCGGCGAGAGCAGCCCTTGTCCGACCAAGAATTGTTCCTGGTCGGACAACAGGTGCTAAGGTTCGAGGTCGTGAAGCCAGCGGAGGAGGCGTTCGGCGCCGCGTCCGAGAACGGGACGCTGCTATTCGGAACACCGGCTGCACCGCGGTACGCTCGACTGAGCCAGCGCACGGTCGAAGGGGTCGTGCGCGACGTCTTTCACGTGCGGCGAACGGAGACCGTCATCGGGCGCGAGTCGGGTGACATCGTCTTTACCGACGATCCGTTTCTGTCGCGCCGTCACGCCGTCTTGCGTATGCAGGGAGGGACGCAAAAAAGACGATTTACTCTTGCGGACCTCGGCTCTTCGAACGGTACGTTCTTGCGGATACGAGACGAAGTCCGCCTGCGCGGCGGCGACCATTTCCGCATCGGACAACAGCTCTTGCGCTTCGACATCGACGCGGGCCGCACCGGCGAATGACGACGGAGACAGCCCCAACGTGACGCAGCCCGACACCCCCCAAGCCGCGCCGGAGCTCGGCGATTCGGCCGAGCCGCTGAGCGAGGCCATCGCTTCGCGCTCTCCGCCCTCTCAAGGCGAAATCCGCATCAAGCTCTTTGCGCGAACCGACGTCGGACAGATCCGAGAGCACAACGAAGACAATTTCCTCGTCGCCGACCTGACCCGAAAGACGCGAGGTCTGCTCGAGACGAATCGCGCCGGAGTGGTGGGCAAGCACGGCTCGCTCTTCGCGGTGTGCGACGGAATGGGAGGGGCAGCGGCCGGCGAGATCGCGAGCCAACTCGCCGTCGACATTCTCTACGAACGGATGACCGAAGCCCTCGACGATTTGCTGCCTCTCTCGCGCGACGAGCTCGCGCGAAGGCTCGTACGAAGCATCGAATCGGCAGGCCTTCGCATCTTCCAAGAAGCCAAGCTGGACAGGACGCGCCGTGGAATGGGCACGACCGTGACCGCGGCCGCGCTCGTCGACGACTACCTCTTTTTCGCTCAAGTGGGGGACTCGCGCGCGTACGTTCTCCGCAACGAGCGCTTGGTGCAGCTGACCCGCGATCAGTCCCTGGTCAACCAGCTCATCGAAGCCGGCCAGCTCACCGAGGAAGAGGCGGAGACGTTCGAACACAACAACATCATCCTGCAAGCTCTCGGCACGGCCGACACGGTTCAAGTCGATTTGACGTTCTGCGAGCTCCGGCGCGGCGACACGCTGCTGCTGTGCTCCGACGGGCTGAGCGGCATGGTCCGTTTCGAGGACATCCGCGAAGTGCTGCAGTCGACACCCGAACCGATCGACGCGTGCCGAGTTCTCACCGACCGCGCGAATCAAGCAGGAGGGCACGACAACATCACGGTCATCGTGGTCCGATTCGACGGCGAGGGACTGAAGGACGCGCGCGCGGACGCCGAGACGCACAAGTATCGCAAGTATGCTCTCCCCGAAGCGCCGGCCGACGCCATCGAGCCGGCCCACCGGACGCTTTCGGAAGCGCGCGGGATCCGGTCTCAACCAAGCCCCCCCGGCGTGGGCTCCGGCGCGCCGCAGGGGCTCGGCTCGACGTTCGCCTTGTCGGCTCCTCCCCGTTCCAGCGTCCCGCCCGAAGCCTTGGGGCACGAGACCCGCTCGAGCGACGTTCCGTATCGTCCGGAAGACGACCAAATCGACATTCCAGGCACCCATGTGCCCGCGTGGGTGGTCGCGGTCCTCGTCATCGGGGTGATGCTGGTGCTGCTCGCTACGGCGTTTCTGTTCTTGCGTTGATCTGGGCGCCGACGCGCAGCGTTGCGAACGACGGGTCTCGCGCTATCGTGCGAGGGCGATGGGCAACCCGACCTCGTCGGATAAAGAGGTGGTGGTCATCGGAACCCACGAGGCGCTCTTCGAACCAGTCGAGTCGACCCGATGCGACGCCTGCGAAGGCCCGATCTACGCCGACGACGAGGGCGCTGGGTACGACGTTCCTGGAAGGGGCGTTTATCTTTGGAAGCACGGCGACGCGGTGGAGCTCGAGATTGCACCGCTCTGCTCTTCATGTGCCTCGGCCATCGGAATGACCGCCCTGGCGCGCTGGGAGATCGAGGAAGAAGAGGGGTAAGGTCCGGGGCTGTCTCTAGTGAAGCTTGCCGGCGCGCCGGAGACTCTCTACCGGGGGCCGCCGCTGCAGGTGCTCCAGACAGACGGCGCGCACGCTCCGGGGGACTCCGGGTAGACGCGCGACGAGGTGGAGCTCGGGTCGCAGCAGCAGTCCGGCGATGCGCGCGGCAACCTCGGGCGGAGTCGCGGGGTTTGCAACCAGAGCGACTCGCACGCGCGGGCGGTGGGACCACTTCGTCGAACGCGCCACTTCGGCCAGCACTTCCGCGCGCCCCGGACGCCTCGCCGCGAGGCGCACGACGTCGTCCTCGGTGAGGCGCGGATTGCGAAGCACCGAGCGGATGACGTCCGGATGCGGGTCACCGAGCAGCCGCTGCAGGGTCTCGCGGTCTGGACGTCGCGCGAGGAACTTGCGCCGTCCCAACGTGGCCGAGGGATCGCGCGCATCGCCGTGCGGCGTACCGGCCGTGGACGAAGCGGACGCCTCGGCGTCCGGCGAACGCACGAGGCGATCGAGGGCGAGGAGCGAATCGCCCGCAGCTTGCTCGCGCAAACGCTGCACGACCCCTTCCATGCCCTCGGCGTTCAGCGCGTCGACGATGGCCAGGAGCGCCTCGCGCGGCGCCGCTTCCGCTTGTTCCGCCCGCTCGCAAACGACGTCGAGCGCGCGCGCGAGAGCCTCGATGTCCGAAGTCCGGATCACGCTCTCGACGTACGACGCGCGTAGGGCCGCACCGGCCAGCGAGAGGGTCGTCCGAACGATGGCCTCGGCGCGTGCGTATCGGTCCATGGCATTCCACCTTGCCCGGGCGCCCACCCTCCCCGCGAAGCGAGGCCTGGTCAGATGCCGAGGTCGATGGTCTTCTTCTCCGTATTCGGTGGGGGCGACTTCTCGGTATTCGGTGGCGGCGATGCGGGAACCGGCGCAGGCGAGGTCGGAACCGCGACGGGAGTCGCCACGACCGACTTCGCGATGAACGGCACTTTGGTGGGGGCGGGTCGCGGCGCGGTCGGAGGCTTGGTCGACGGGGGGGGCGCGTTTCCATGGTCAGGCGAGAAGGCCGGAGCCGGCGCGGACGACGATTCGAAGGGACCAGGGATCGCCGCCGGCGCCTCGATTCGTCCTTGGAGGGGCGCCGCATCCGGGACGGCGCCGGCACTCCTCGCCGCCAAGTCCTGGACCGGTCCGACGCTTCGGCCCTTGGCGACGAAGGCCGCACCCGCGACGCCCGCGCCCAGAACAACGAAAACGCCGACCGCGACGACCAGCGGCATCCTCCGGGCCGCGCCCGCCGGCGCGCCCGTCAGGGTCTGCGCGATCGGGGTACCGGTGGGAGTGCCCGCGAACGGCGGCGAGAGCGGTCCGTCGACGGACGCCGGCGCACCGCCGACCGCGATCGAGGGCGACGCGGCGGCGTAGACCTCGCTCCCGGAATGCCCGAACACGGCCGCAAGTCCGTCGCTGAGCTCCTTTGCGGTCTGGAAACGTTGCGACGGGTCGCGCTGAGAAGCCCTCGCCCACCACGCGTCGAGGGCGGGCGGAAGATCGCTGGCGCCGCCGGCGACTTGCGATGGTCGCGGAATCGGCGCGACGATGATCTTCATCAGAAGATCGCCGAGTGCCTCGCTTTCGAACGGCCGCTGTCCGGTCAGCGCCTCGAATACGATGACGCCCAGCGACCAGAGATCGCTCCGCGCGTCGACGGCCTTCGTTCCCTGCGCCTGCTCCGGGCTCATGTAGTACGGAGTACCGAGCATCGTTCCCGTTTGTGTGTTCGACCCCGAAGCTCCGGCGCCCGAAGCCTTCGCGATGCCGAAGTCGAGCACCTTGGTGATCTCGCGGTCGTCGTCGCGGACGAGGAAGATGTTGTCGGGCTTGAGGTCGCGGTGCACGATTCCCAGAGCGTGCGCTTTGGTGAGCGCGCGGCCGACCTGCGTCACGACGGGCAGAAGCTCATGCGGCGGCAACCGGCCGAGTCGCGCGAGGCGTTTGCCGAGATCCTCTCCTTCGAGAAGCTCCATCGCGATGTACGGCGTCCCGTCGCAGACCCCGTGGTCGAGTATCTGAACGACGTGCGGACTGCGGAGCTGGGCGGCCGCCTTCGCCTCCCGCTCGAAGCGAGCCTGCAACTGCGGAAGCTGCGCCACTTCGCCTTCGATGAACTTGACGGCGCATGGGATGTCGAGCCCGAGATGGGTGGCATGCCACACCGAGCCCATGCCCCCCCGTCCAAGCAGCCGATTGAGGCGAAACCGCTCGGCGATGACTACACTGGGCGCCGGTACTATCGGCATGATACGGCAGATTCACTCTAGCACTACTGCGCCGGCGCAAACTGGCGTTATGTTGGTCGGATGCCGACCGACCCGACCGACCCTCGTCACGAAGACGACGTCGAGGTCGAGGAACGCAAGAAAACCGCGGTTCCAAGGCGATATCACGTTTACTTCCACAACGATGACTACACGACGATGGAATACGTCGTCGACGTCCTCCGGCGGTTCTTCCACAAGAACGAGACCGAGGCGCTTTACATCATGCTCACCGTCCACAAGAAGGGGAAAGCGATTGCAGGAGTCTATCCCCGCGACGTCGCGGAGACGAAGGTCGCCGAAGTCATGCGCGATGCCCGCGAGCACGGGCATCCACTCCTCGTTACCGCCGAGCCGGAGTGAATAGGCACCCATGAGAATCAGCCCGGAAGTCGAAATCGCCCTGTCGGTGGCCGCAAGCGATGCCGCGCGGCGACGCCACGAGTACGTGACGATCGAGCACTTGCTCTACGCGCTCTTGCTCGACCAGACCACCGCCAACGTGGTTCGCCACGCCGGCGGCGATCCCAGTGGCCTGAAGAAACGGCTGGAGCAGTATCTGAGCGACGAGCTCGAGCAGCTCTCGGAAGACGAAGCGCGCACGCCGGCGATGTCGCTCGGCGTCCAGCGCGCCATTCGCCGAGCCGCCAGCCACGTCAAGTCGAGCGGCAAGGACGAAGTCACCGGTGCGAACGTTCTGGTGGCGATGTTCCAGGAGCAGGACTCCTACGGAGTCAAGCTCATGGAGGATCAGGGGGTCACTCGGCTCGACGTGGTGTCGTACGTCTCCCACGGCGTCTCGCGCCTCGAAGACAGCGGGACTGCACCCGGGAAGGACGGCGAAGGGGAAAGCGAGTCGGAGGCGCTCCGCCCATCCAAGGACCCACTCAAGGCGTACACCGTCAACTTGAATGAAGAGGCCAAGAGCTCGCGCATCGATCCACTGGTCGGCCGCGAGAACGAGGTCGCTCGCATCGTCCAAATTCTGGCGCGCCGGAAGAAGAACAACCCGCTTCTCGTCGGCGACGCGGGGGTGGGCAAGACGGCAATCGCCGAAGGTCTGGCGCTTAAGATCGTGCGAAACGAGGTCCCCAAAGCCCTCGCGAGCTCCACCGTGTACTCGCTGGACATGGGCGCACTCCTCGCCGGTACGCGCTACCGGGGCGACTTCGAAGAGCGCATCAAAGCCGTCATCCGAGCGCTCCAAAAGGTCGACCACGCGATCCTTTTCATCGACGAAATTCACACGATCGTCGGAGCCGGGGCGACCACGGGCGGGAGCATGGACGCTTCGAACCTCCTGAAGCCCGCGCTCGCGTCCGGAAGGTTGCGATGCATTGGCTCGACGACGTTCCAGGAGTTCCGGCAGCACTTCGAGAAGGACCGAGCTCTCGCTCGGCGCTTCCAGCGCGTCGAAGTGGGGGAGCCCAGCGTGGAAGATACGGTGAAGATCCTCGAGGGCCTGCGCAAGCAGTACGAAGAGTTCCACGGTGTGCGCTACCGCGACGAGGCAATCCGCGCGGCCGCGGAGCTCAGTGCGAAATACTTGCACGACCGGAAAATGCCCGACAAGGCCATCGACCTCATCGACGAAACGGGGGCCGCCCGCAAGCTCGGACTGCAATCGGGAGAAAGCGAGGGAGCGGCCGTCGAGGTCTCGCCGGGAGCCACGGCGGATGCGGGCATCCCCGTCGTCGAAGTGACCGACGTCGAGCGTGTTCTCGCGCGTATGGCGCAGATTCCTCCTCGTGAGGTGTCGACGAGCGACAAGGAGCGGCTACGAGACCTCGCGTCGGACCTGAAGTCGGTGGTCTTCGGACAAGACGCGGCCATCGCGCAGCTGGTCTCGGCCATCCGCCTTTCGCGCGCGGGGCTACGCGCGGCCGAGAAGCCGATCGGGTCTTTCCTCTTGACCGGCCCGACGGGCGTCGGAAAAACGGAGGTCGCCCGCCAGCTCGCCAAAGTCATGGGAATCGCCTTCCACCGCTTCGACATGAGCGAGTACATGGAAGCGCACACCATCTCGCGACTCATCGGCGCGCCCCCCGGCTACGTGGGCTTCGACCAGGGCGGCCTGCTCACCGATTCGATCGCAAAGACACCTCACGCGGTACTTCTCCTCGACGAGATCGAGAAGGCTCATCCCCAGATCTTCAACATTTTGCTCCAGGTGATGGACCACGGGAAGCTGACCGACCACAACGGCAAGCCGACCGATTTCCGGCATGTCGTGCTCCTGATGACGAGCAACATCGGTGTGCGGGACATGCAGCGCCGGGCCGTGGGCTTCGGCGGTGCCTCGGGCGAAGACCGCGACAAGCCCGACGCCGACCGAGACTACAAGCAGCTCTTCAGTCCGGAGTTCAGAAACCGGCTCGACGCACGGATCGCGTTCCGTCCGCTCGACCCGCGGGTGATGCGCAGCATCGTGGGCAAGTTCATTCGCGAGCTCGGCGAGCAGCTCGCGGCTCGGGGTGCGAAGATCGAACTGACGGAAGCGGCCACCGAGTACCTCGCGAAAAAGGGGTACGATCCGGACAACGGTGCGCGCCCGCTCGCTCGGGTCATCGAAGACCAGATCAAACGGCCGATTTCGGAGGAGCTGCTCTTCGGCAAGCTGGAGAACGGAGGGCACGTCGTCGTCGATTTGGCGAGCGATGGCGAAGACAAGCTCGTATTCCGGTACGGAACCGTCGAAGAAGGCGATCGGCACGAGGCCGAAGGAGCGTTACCATCCACGCCATGACCTCTCCGCTCGTGTCGATTCTGATGGGAAGCAAGAGTGATCTCGAAGTGATGCAGGCGGCGCGCGACGCGCTCGCCGAGTTCGGAATTCCCTGCGAGACCAGGGTGCTGAGCGCCCACCGCACGCCGGACGCGCTTTCGGAATACGTGGCGCAAGCACCGGCGCGCGGCGTCGAAGTCTTCGTCGCGGGTGCCGGCGGAGCTGCCCATCTGCCCGGCGTCGTGGCAGCCAGCACAGTACTGCCCGTCCTGGGCGTCCCCATCCCTTCGGGCCATCTGCTCGGCCTGGATGCTCTGCTGGCGATCGTTCAGATGCCGAAAGGCGTTCCCGTCGCCACCTTTGCCGTCGGCAAAGCGGGCGCCGCCAACGCCGCGCTCTTCGCGGTCTCCGTTCTGGCCGCCAAACGCCCCGAGCTGCGGCAGAAGCTCGTCGCTTGGCGCAAGGCTCAAGCGGAAAAACTGCTCAAGGATTCGGTGGTCGAGTAGCCGGGCGGGCCGGGCGCTTGACTGGAACGCACGTTCAGCTCAAAGCTGGGCGGGCGTGCCTTCTCCCCTCCGCCCCGTCGCCAATCCGCCCAACCCTTGGGCGACGAGCGACGTGGAGTATCTCGAAGGGGAGGCTCCCCCCGCCTCGCTGGAAGTGTACGAAGATCACACGCGCGGAATCCTCGCGCACAACGACAGCCCGGACGTTGGGTTCTCCTGGAGCGTGAACCCCTACCGCGGGTGCTTTCACGCTTGCGCCTATTGCTACGCGCGCCCGTCCCACGAGTACCTCAGCTTCGGCGCCGGAACGGACTTCGAGCGCAAGATCGTCGTCAAGACGCGCGCGGCCGCCCTCTTGCGCGACGCCTTCGACGCGCCGGCATGGAAAGGGGAACTCGTGGCCTTCAGCGGCGTGACCGACTGCTACCAGCCTCTCGAGACCACGTACAAGCTCACGCGCGCATGCCTCGAAGTGTGCGCCGAGTACAGAAACCCGGCGGCAATCATCACGAAGGCGCCGCTCGTGGAACGAGACATCGACGTCCTGCAGGAGCTCTCGCGGGTCGCGCGGGTCGGAGTCAGCATCAGCATCCCATTCTGGGACGAGACCAAGGCGCGAGCGATCGAGCCATTCGTGACCACGCCCGCGCGGCGCGTGCGCACGATCGAGAGACTGGCGCGCGCCGGACTTCGCGTCGGGGTGATGGTCGCGCCCATCATTCCCGGACTGAACGACGAGGACATGGCAGAGGTGCTCCGCGCCGCCCGAGGCGCGGGCGCGAGCTTCGCCGGGAGCGTTCTCCTCCGGCTACCTGGCCCCGTGAAGGAGGTGTTCGAAGAGCGGCTCAGGGCATCCCTGCCGCTCCGCGCGGAACGTGTGCTCGCCCGAATCCGTGAGACCCGGGGCGGCAAGATGTACGACGCACGCTTCGGTGTTCGAGGGCGGGGTGAGGGCGTCTACGCGGACGCGATTCAATCGCTCTTCGAGCAAACGGCCAAAGCGCTCGGCCTCGAGACGTCCGAATTCGCGCGCGATCGTGGGCCCCACACCTTTCGTCGGCCGCGCGGACAGCTAAACTTGTTCTGAGTCCTTCCGGAACAGACGAATGGATCGCCCGCGCGCTCCACCGATTCTCGGTTTCGCCGCTCTCAGCCTCGCGCTGCACGTGGCGGCGTTCGCCGCGATTGGGCGCGGTGAGACAGCCGCGCGACCGGCGTTCGACCAGCGGTCCGCGTCGATTGCCGGTGAAACGCTCGACGTCGACCCGCCTGCCATCGCTGCACCCGACGAGGAGCCAGCGAGCGTTGCGGCGCCGAGCGCCGTCGGAGTCACGAGCCGCCCGCGCTCGGCCCCGCTCCGCACGGCCGGCTCGGCGACGCCAAGCGCCTCCGTTCCGCCCGCGCTCTTCGGGGCGGTGGGCGTTCGCTTCGCGACCGACCTCGCCACCACATTCACTCGCGCGTTCCCCCAAGCCGCGAGCGCCGACCGCATCTGGTCTTCGGTCCCGTTCGGCAGCGCGGGCCGTGCAGAGGTCACGCTGGTGCTCGACGAAGACGGGCGCCTCGCGAGAAGCGGCATCGACGGCTCCCCTTCCACCGCCCTCAGGGGGAGCATCGAGCGCACGCTCGTCCTGCTCGGCACGCGCGAGTTCACGGCGCGCGGAGCGGTCACAAGGCTTCGTATGACCGCTCGCGTCTCGCGCGACGAGATTCATGACGGACTGCACGGCGACGTGTTCGCATTGAGCGCTGGAAGCTTTTCTGGCGACGTCGGCGCGGCCTTCTTCGCGCTCCCTCCTGCGGGCGGGCCCGGTCGGCGAGTCGACGTAGAGATCCGGCTGCTGCCCTAGGGGGGGCCTCACGCGGAGCTCGGCGCGGCCCGAGTGCGCCGGCGGACTCCTGCAAAGCCACGCCACACGATCACGCACGCGTCCCAGGCCACGTCGAATCCAGGACGCAGAACAAGAGGAGAAAACTCCTCCGGCCGAGCGGCACTGCCGTTGCACTCAGCCTTGGGAGAAGAGCGTTCGAATTAGCGAATCGCTCGGGGAGGTTGATCATGAAAGTACCCATGGTGATCCCGGGGGGGATCGGCGTCGCGCTCGCAGCGCTCGCCTGGTGCAGCGTATCGCGGGGAGACGAAACAGCCCCGGTCTCGCCGCAGCCGCCCGCAGCCACCGCCGCGCCGCCAGCGCCGGCGCCCACCGCGCCGCCACCGCCGGCGCCCAACACGCCCCAACCGCCGGCGCCCAACACGCCGCAACCGCCGTCAGCGAGCAGTAGCCCCGCAGCACCGGCTGCGCCTCCGGCACCGCCGCCTCCGGCCCCCGCCGCGCCTCCGCCGCCTGCGGCCAACGCCGCGCCGCCCCCTTCGGGGCCGGCTCCGGCGCCAGTGGCCACGGCCCCGCAGGCGACCACCAGCGCGCTGCAACCCCTCACCGCCTCCGCAACATCCGCAACACCGGCCGCGTCGACGGCCACCGTCGTCCCGCCAGCACCGGTTCCCGCGCCCGCGCCCGGACCAGTCGCCCCCGTCGCGCCCGCGATCCCCGCGAGCCCGATCGCGCCGCTGCCCATAGCGTCCCCGGTCTCGCTGCCGTCCGAGACGTCGAGCGACCCAACGTGGCACGCTCCGCGAGCCGCTCTTGCACCGACCGAGGCGGGGGCCAGCTCGGACGCAACGAACGGCGCCCTCATCGGGGCCGGACTCTTCGTACTCGCTTCGTCGTACCTGCCGGCGATCGCCGTCGCCGAGTCCAGCAACACAAAACCGGACGACCACCTCTACGTGCCCATCGCCGGCCCCTGGCTCGACCTCGTTCACCGTCCGAGCTGCAATGCCACAGACTGCAGCGCCGAATTCGGGAACCGCGCCCTCATTGCGACCGACGGCCTCTTGCAGGGACTCGGCGCTTTCATGACCTTGGTCGGGCTCTTGGCCATCGACGAGGACAGCGGGACTCCGGTCGCCAAGAACACGGAGAAGACCACCGTCCATCTCTCGCCGGCCCAGCTGGGATCCGGCTCGTACGGGGTCAGGGCGTTTGGCACCTTCTGACGAGGGTTACGCAATGCTGCACGATGCCTGCGGTCGACGGCTCGCCTGGTTGGGGCGACCCGCGGGCAACGTGCGCTGCGTGCGCCGCGAGGGTCTCGATGAGTCGACTGGCCATCTCCCCGCGGAGCGAGGTAAGGTAAGCGCATGTCGCCACCCGACACCGCGCCTCCGCCATCGGACCGACGCAGCGGCGATCGGTATTTGGCATGCACGATGGCGTCGCTCGAGCGGCCCGACGGCGAGCAGCGCGCGGCGTTGGTCCACGACATGAGCGAATCGGGCGCACTCGTCCTGGTTCGCACCACCAAAGTTGCCGTGAACGACGAAGTCGCACTTCTCCTGCACCCGACGCAGCAGTCCGACGACCCCACGCGAATCGCGCACGGTGTGATCGTCCGTGTCGAGGAACTGCCGGCCGACGATTCGGGGCCTTGGATGCGTCGCGTCGCCATCCGCTTTCACGAGCCGGTTCGCATGATCGACTCGGAAATCGCGGGCTTCCGCGAGCGGGCACGGCGACTCGGCATCGGGTAGCCAGTCCCAGTCAAGGCAAGAGGAGTCCGATCTCGGCCAGGGATTCTCGGCAGGCTTGGAGACCAGCGTCCCCGTCGGCCGTCGCTTGCAGCTGCTGCCTCTCGGCAGCCGTCAACCAAACCGGTTGCGTCGAAGCACGGCGGCGCCCGAAAAGCGAATCCGTGAGTTCGGTCTCCGTAGGGCTCAACTCGAATTCAAGTACCCATCGCTGCAATCCCAAGTCCGCAGGCAATACTTGATTCTTGGCCAAGAGAGCACCGTGTTCGAGTACGTCTTGCCACGGTTCGGTCGCGGCAACCCGCGGACCGCCCGGATCGCTCCAAAACGCCGCCGTGGCAACCGGGACGGCCTTTCCGCCAACATCATTGAGAATGTATTGCGTGGCCTCCAGCGCGAGTTTTTCGAGCTGAGCGGGCACTGCGCGCAGCACGGACGCCGCGTAGTGTTCGTCCCGCCCCCTTTTCATGGGATTCCCTTCTAGGTAGAAAATGGCGACGAAGACGTGCTTGTCCTCTCCAAAGGCGATGACGCCCCGGGAACCTTCGCTGTCCTGCATGTTGTAGGTTTGCCCGTCCCATGACTGCTCGTGGGCCATGAAAGGCGCGCGCGCCACGAAGACGGCATGCGCGATCGAGGCGAGCATCGAACCCGGCCATACCAGCGCTTTCTGCGGAAAGTTCTCGTCGAAAACCTGTTCGCTCATCGCGGTTCTCAATTGTTCGATTTGGCTCTGTTCTCGGCGCGAGACAACACTTGAGCGTTGCGATAGCTGTTCGTGCCGCCTTTGTCTTTAGGAACAATATGGTCGATCTGCCATTCATTGGGATCGGGGGTTACCCCGCGTTGGCTCTTGCCGGGACTCTTCAAAACGGTGCCTGACTGGTCGGATCGCACGACGCCTCCGTTTCTCTTCATGTTTTCCTGGATGATCTTGGCCTTTTGTGCGGCCGTGAAGTCTTTTCCGGGACCGACTGAATCGGGATCCTGAAGATGACCATAGCTGGGCTCAACACCTCCGGCGGACTCCGGTTGTCCGGGCGTAGACTTCGCTTCAGGCGGTTTCTCATTCGCGGGTGCTGGCCGTTCCGGAGGTGCGTTTTCTCCGGCGTTCGGCTCCACCGGCGGTTGCTCGGGCGCGCCTTGGCTCCGCATCTGCCCGGCCTTGACCATCTGGGCAGTACCGGCCACGGCCGCCGTCGCCGCGTTTGCCACGAGCACGGCCCCCGCAACATTGATGGGCACTCCGACTGCCGCACCGATTCCCGTCAGGTCGAGAGCGCCCCCGACGGCCTCGGCGGCTGTCCCAGCGGTCGCGGACGCAATGCCCCCGGCCACTTGACCCGCCCCGTTCCAGTATTGATAGGCGGCGTTCTTTTTCACCCCCTCGGGCAGCGGAAGCAGGTTTGCCAGGAACCCTCCCGGCGCCATGCCTTGCAGGAATCCGACGGTCGCGCCCACGGAACCGGCGCAAAGGTTCGACCCCAGGCAACGTTGCCCGAGCGACGGCGGAACGCTTGGTCTCGGCGAGGCCCCGCTGCCCCCGCCGGCGGCGCCAGCGCCGCTGTTCGCCGCCGGCGCGCCGCCAGACGGCGCTCCCCCGCCGCCGGGCGCATCCCCTACGCCCTCGGCGCCGAGCGGCAAATCGGCGCCGCCGGGTGCTCCGCCGAGCTTTTCGCCCTCGGCGGGCGTTCCCTCCGCACGCGGTCGTTCTTCGGCCCTCGGTTGCGCGGGCGAGTGGAGGGCGGCAAGAGCAGGGGTTCGTCCATTTCCGCTGCTGGGCTTCTCCTCCGCCGCGGGAGGAGCGGCGGCGGCCTGGCTCACCACGGATGGGGGCGCCGGGCCCCCCGCTCCAGCGCCCCCTGATCCTCCCCCGACACAATCCCCCAACCCCGGACAGTCGGGGGTCAGCGCGCGCACGTGTTCGGCTTCGGAGCCCGTCATGCGGAGGAGCACGTCGCCGAAGTTGCGAAATGCGATCAGCGCGACGAGACCGACGCAGCCGAGGACGAGGATGTACTGGACCGCACTGGCTCCGCGCCTGTCGCGAGCCAATCGCAAGAGACAGCGCCCGGCGCGCCCACCCGCCTCGCGGAGCCGCATCAGCCGTCAGGTAACACCCGGGGCGCCTGCCCAACTATCCCCCGTTTTGATGACAAGCCACTCCGCAGGGCCAGCGCTCCCGCGCCGCCCGCGGACGCTACATTCCCTCGGGGTCGGGGAGCGCCTCGCCCGAGCGAACGTAATCGACAATCGCGTCGACCAGCGCCGCGTCCGCCTTTTCGCATGCGGCGGAGACGTCCCCGCTCATCGCGCCTTTGCACTCTTTGCCCCGCTTGGAGTGGGCATGCTTGACGGCCTCGCTCGAGGCAATGAGGGCGCTCTGCATTCGCCCGCCGACCCGGTGCCACTGTACGTGCGCAGCCCGGGGCCTCGGGGGCCGTGACTTGGTGAGGACCTCGGCCTCGAGCCCTCTCGAGCAGCTCCCGTCCCATCGAAGCACGTCGTAGGTCCCCTTGCCGCTGCCGACGATCATTCCCCCCTTCGGCTGCGCGTGGAACCGGAGCGCGAGGACCTCTTCGTCGAACAAGAGCTCGTCGATCTTCCCTTTGAGGTAGAGCCGCGTGAAAGGAGTCGACTTGTCGAAGAGGGCCAGCGCCACGTCTTGGTGCGGCTTGGCACAAAGGCGCTCGACGAATTCGCCTGGAGGCGTACAGAGGTCGGCGGCCTTGTCGGCGCAGGAGTTCGGCACGCGGGAGGAATAATCGGCAGTCGCTTCCAGGGCGGGCGCCGGCGAAGGCGCAGCGGCGCTCGGGGCCGCACTGCCGGCAGCCTCCGAGTTTCCGGGCGACTGCAGCGGGGCCGAGGAGCCGCCGCAGGCGGTCGCGCAGGCGATCAGAGTGAAAGCGAGCAAGGCCGTCGATTCGGAGTGGCGCACGACCCTAGTAGTACCTCAACGTCGAATGCCGCGAGCGAACGGCAAGCGCCGGGACGCTCCCCCGGGCCGAGCCTTGCCGGCCCCCACGCCTCCGGCCTAAGTACAGGTCCCCGTAAATAAGTGCCCATCCGCTGGCGATCCATCCCCGGCGGCTTCGTTGCTCGTCGGTTACATAGGTTCGCTATGCGCCCTCCTCGCGCCTTGCCGGCGGGGCGCCTCACCACCGGCTGGACACTCATTTGCGGGGCCCTGTACTAAGCATCGCTCCTCATGCATCGCACGAAGACCGAAGCCGCGCTCGCCGAGGCGGAGCTCGCGCACGCCGACGACCCTGAACGGGCGGAGCTCCTGGGACGAGCGCGCCGGTTCAAAGCAAGCTGGATCGATCTGGCCGAAGCGCTGACGCGCGCAAAGCGCGGGCACCGATGGAAAGAATGGGGCTTCGATTCGTTCGAGTCGTACGCGAAGGGCGAACTCAAGCTAAGGGAGGAGACGGTCGACAAGCTCACGGGCTCGTACTCGTTCTTGAAACGGCGCGCCCCGGCCGTCCTTTCCCGCGACGCCTTGCAGGAGCCGATCCCGAGTTACCAAGCCGTGGACTTTCTGCGACGCGCGGAAGCGAGCGCCGATGCGCCACGCGATACCGTCGAGACGATTCGCCGCCGCGTCCTCGACGACGCCGCGCCCGCCGCGACGCTCTCGCGCGCTTACGGCGACGTCGTCTTTCCGATCGACGCGTCGAAGCGACAGGAGCGCGACGTTGCCGGGCTGAGAAACGTCGCCAAGCGCCTACACGAACTGCTTTCGGAAACGCACGCCGTCTCCCCCAAGCTCGCGGCGGAGGTCCGGGAAGCCCTCGCGTCCCTCCTGGCAGCCCTCGCCAAGAGCAGCGACGAAGCGGCCTGACGGCCCGCCGCTTTGGAGTACGGTAACGCCGCCGTGCGCTACTCCGTCAGCCTCTTCCCCCAAAAGCACTCGGTCGACGTGGTCGAGCTCCCGAACGGCTCCGTCCGGGTGCACGTAGACGGCCGTCCCGTCGACGTCGACGTCGCCCCGGTCGGCAAGCAGCTCAGCGTTCGCGTCGGCGGGCAAGTCGTCGACTTGACCATCGACGGGAACCTTCCCGAGCTCCGCGTCATCGCCGGTGGGAGCCGGCTGTTGGCCCACGTCGAGAGCGAGCGAACGGCGTCGGCGGAGCGCTCACGGAAGGCGGACGCGGGCCGCGGCGAAAATGTGGTGAGGAGCCCCATGCCGGGACGGGTCGTCAAAGTGCTCGTCGCCCAGGGGGAGCCGGTTGAAGCGGGCCAAGGGCTGGTCGTGCTCGAAGCGATGAAAATGGAAAACGAGGTGCGGGCACGGGCCGCCGGAACCGTCACCGAGGTCCATGTCCTCGCCGGAGCCGTGGTCGAAGCGAACGCGAAACTCGTCACGCTGGCGTGAGCACGATGGAGGGAAGGAAGCGTTCGCGGCGCCCCGACTTCGATCCCACCGCCCCAGCGACGATCAGCGGCGCAGGGCAGGTCGTCGGTTGGGGGCTGGCCCTCTGGGGCGGGGTGCAGGTCGCGAGCGCTGTGCTGGATCGCAAACCGTTCGGGTCGGCGCTCGTGCAAGCGGTGATGGCCGAATGGGGCGCGAGCCGGCTCGGAATCGCGTGGAGTGACCCGCTGGCGCCCATTGCCGAGTGGACCGGGATCGCCCGGCGTGCCTCACGGGGAGCGGCGTTGGGCGCCGCAGCGGCGATTCTGGTCGTCGCATCAGCCCTGGCGACGCGTGGAGCGTCCATTGCGTCAGCGGCGTCGCTTGGTTCGAGCATCGGACTTCTGGGAGTAGGGCTCTTCGCCGCCGCGCTCGGAGCCGTGCGCGACGAGCTTCTTCTCCGAGGAGTGGTGCTGCGCGCGACGCGGGGCATGCTGCCGGCGTGGGCTTGTCTCCTGGCATGCGGGGCGGCCGCGGCGGCGGCGAGCTTCGGCGTCGGCATCGAGTCCCCCGTCGAGCTCACGGCCGAAGCGCTCCGGGGGATCGCGCTCGGTTCGCTCTGGGTCCGCGACCGAGGCGCGTGGATGGCATTCGCCGCGAACGCGTCCTGGATGTGGACCCTCGGATCGCTCGCGCACGGAGGTCTCTTCGACGTGCGCTTCGTCGTCGAGCCCGACGAGGCCGCGACCGCCGTTGCGATACTGGCGGCCTTCGCGATCGCGGGATGGTCGTCGATCCGGCAGCGGCGGTCGTAAGTCCGGACTACGATGCGTCCGATGTCCAGCGGCCGGTGGAGCCAATGATTTCCGAGCCCCTCGCGGCCAAGCCGCGCCGACGTACCCTGACCGAGGACGCACTGAACCTGCCCAATCTCCTCACGATGGGACGCATCGCAGCGATCCCGTTCCTCGTGTGGCTGCTCGACTCGCCGACGCCGGTGCGCGGCTTCTGGGCCTGCATCGTCTTTACGGCCGCGGCGATCACCGACGTGCTCGACGGCTATCTCGCGCGCAAGCTCGACGTGGTGAGCGTTCTGGGCAAATTCCTGGACCCTCTTGCCGACAAGCTGATCGTCATGGCGGCGCTCGTGTGGATGGTCCCGATGGGTCGCATCCCAGCCTGGGCGGTCGTCTTGCTTCTCGCGCGCGAGATCAGCGTGACGGGCCTTCGAAGCGTGGCCGCGAGCGAAGGGGTCGTCATCAGCGCCGGCCACGAAGGAAAGACGAAGACCGCCCTCCAGATGATCGGAATCGTCGCGCTCGTGCTTGGTTACCCGTATCACCTCGCCTATCTGGGCATCGACCTCGGCGTCGTCGACATGGTCCGTGTCGGACAGATGCTCGTCTACTTGTCGCTCCTCTTCTCGTTCGCGAGCGCCGCGCAATATGCCCGCCTGTTCGCCGCCGCCGTCGAGGCCAAAGAGCGACGCCTGGGCGACGGCTCCCCGTGAATGCGTTCTGGCGTTTCGCACGGTTTCTGCCTAGGTTCCCGTCCCCAATGCGCTTCCGCTCCGCACTTCCGCCGAACTCGCCCGTCTCGCTCACGCGCCCGCGTCGGGTCCTCGTCGCGGGCCTCCGGCTCGCGCTGGCCATGGTCGCGACGGCCGTCGCCGGCGGCTGCGCGGGGCAAGGCGAGGGGCAGCTCTGCAACCCGAGGGCCGGAAACAGCGGCAACGACGACTGCCAGAGCGGTCTGACCTGTCAGTCGCGTCCGGCGATCGTGATGGCGCCCTACGGACTCTGCTGCCAGCCGAACGGACAGTCCACGACCAGCGCGTGTTCGCTGAACGGCTCGTCGGGCAACGCCAACCCCGCCCCGCCCGACAGCTCGCCCGGTGACGCACCGTTCGAGGGCGCGGCGCTCGGCGCGGTCGACGGCTCGGACGCCCTTTCCCCGAGTCCCGATGCGCTGGCGAGCACGCCCGATTCTGCCGGCGACGACGGGCCGGACGCCACGGTGGGCGACGACGGCGGCTCGGACGCGACGACGGAGTGAGCCAGCGTGCCGCCCGCGACGCTGGTGCATCACGCGCAGCAAGCGCTCCTCCTGACGGTCGCGGTGTCCCTGCCCGTCCTGGCGATCGCCGCGGTGGTGGGCCTCGTCGTGGCGGCGTTTCAGGCTGCCTCTCAGATCCAGGATCCGACGCTCGCACACCTGCCGCGCTTGATCGTCGTCATCGCAGCCTTGGCGATGCTCGGGCCGTGGATGGGACACGAGATCGCCGCGTTCGCCGAGCAGATGTTCGCCGCAGAGAGCGGCCGATGACCGCAGGCCCTCGGCGTTGAAGCGGCTCCGAGAGCGCGCCCGCGTGCTCGCCGACGTGCGCCGCTTCTTCGATGCGCGCGGGTTCGTCGAAGTGCAGACGCCAGCGATGGTGCCGTCGCCCGGCCTCGACCTGCACCTCGACGCATTCGAGGTACGGACGCCGGGGGACGCCGGCCCGACGCGCTGGCTGAACACCTCGCCGGAGTACCAGATGAAGCGGCTCTTGGCAGACGGGTGGGAGCGCATCTACCAGCTCGCGCCTTGCTTCCGCCGAGGCGAGTCGGGCGGCCGGCACAATCCGGAGTTCACGATGCTCGAGTGGTATCGGGCGCACGCGGGAATGGACGAGGTGATGGGAGACACCGAACAGCTCGTGGCCGCCGTGACCGGCGGCAGCGTGCGGCTCGGCGAACGGACCATCGACGTACGCCCGCCGCTCGAGCGGTTGCCCGTCTGCGATGCGTTTTCGCGTTACGCGGGCTGGCCCGAGGACGAAACGCTCCAGGCGGCGGCGACCGACGAAGACCGCTACTTTCGCGCGCTCGTCGAGGACGTCGAGCCCGCGCTCGAGCGCCTCGATCGCGCGGTGTTCCTGGTCGATTTCCCGGCAACCCAGGCATCCCTTGCCCGCAAGAAACCCGCCGACGCTCGCTTGGCCGAGCGGTTCGAGCTCTACGTGGCGGGAATCGAGCTATGCAACGGTTTCGGCGAGCTGACCGACCCGCGCGAGCAGCGAGAGCGTCTCGAGCGCGACCAGGCGGAGCGGCGCCGGCGGGGGCTGCCCGTCTACCCGATCGACGAACGGTTCCTCGATGCGCTCGCACGCGTACCCCCGAGCGGCGGCAATGCGCTCGGCCTGGATCGGCTCGCGGCCGTCGCCTGCGGGACTACGGAGATCGGCGAGGTGATCGCGTTCGGGGCGGACGAGGTCTGACCTCGGAGCCGTTTGACCGAAGTTCGATCGCGGCGCGACCCCGGGCGCTCACCCCACGTGGGCGCGGCTGGTCGCGAGCTCCACGGCTTGGGCCAAGGTCGGCAGGATGAGGAGATCCATCGCGCGCTTCACGTCGACGTCGCGGCCCGTCATCGCGAAGACCACACACTGGTTGTACACGCCGGCGCTGGCGCGCATGAGGAGCGAACGCGGCCCGAGGTCGGTCTCGAGCATGCGCCGGTACGCCTCGGCAAACCCCTCGATGCGCCGGTCGACGAACGAGTTGATGGCCTCGCACGTCTCGTCGTGCTGGCCGATGCCCGTACCGCCGACCATGACGATGGCGTCGGCCTCGTTGTCGTTCGCGACGTTCAAGACGAGCTGCTGGATGTGCCTCCGCTCCGATTTGACGACGACGCTTCGCACGAGCGTGACGCTCGACGCGTGCACGACGTCGGCGACGATCTTGGTCAGCGCCTCGATCGCGCGGCTCTTCGTGTGCATGACGCCCGCAACGAGAACGCGCGGGATGGCGCTGGGTGGATGGTGTTCGGTCATGCTCTAGGGGTATAGCGCGTTTCACTCTTCGTTCACTGCGATGCCCACGGCACGCATCAAACGGAGTGCGTTCGAGCTCTGGACGATTCCGGGCTTGAGCACGTAGTCGAACGTCATCTTGTCGCCGGCCACCTGCTCTTCGAAGTGCACGTTCTCGACACGCCCGCCGAGCTCCCGCTCGAGCGCGGTGATCCCCAGGTCGTGCGTCGAGACGGCACCGAGCGCGCCTCGCTCCAGGAGCTCCCGCACGACCGCGCACGCCCCGATGACACGCTCTCGGGAGTTCGTTCCGTGAAGGATCTCGTCCAAGAGAAAGAGCGCCGGCCCGCCCTCGCGATCGCGCGCCAAGTCGAGCACACGCTTCAAGCGGCGGAGCTCGGCGTAGAAATGGGAGACTCCCTGTTCGAGAGAGTCTTCGATGCGCATGCTCGTCGCGACCCTCGCCGGCCCGATCGTCAGGGCCCGCGCGCAGACGGGGGCGCCCGCGAACGCGAGCACCGCGTTCGCGCCGATCGCCCGGAGCAGCGTGCTCTTGCCGGACATGTTCGAGCCGGTCACGACGAGCGCTCGCGACGCGCTCGGCAGCCGCACGTCGTTTCCGACGCGATGATCGTCCGCGACGAGCGGGTGGCCGAGCCCGCGCGCATCGAACTTCGGTTCCCGAGCGGTCTCGGGCCAAGCGAAATCGGGATGCTCGAATGCGAATGCCGCCAGCCCCGCGAGCGCTTCGACCTCGCCGAGCGCGGCGAGCCAGCTGCGCACGCGTTCTCCGGCGCGTGCGCGCCACCGCAAGAGCGCCAGCGCGCAGTGCACGTCCCACATGAGCAGCGGGCCGATGAAGAAACGAAAGACCTCGTTTCGCCGGGCGTCGCTGAAGCCGACGATGCGCTCGAGGGCCGCGATCTCTTCGCTCGCCCGGCGCGACTCGGTCGCGAGGAATCGCTGCGTCCCGGCGAGGAGGGGGGCCTCGAAGTTCTCTCGCTCGATGACGGCCATCATCGCGCGCCACCGCGTGACGGCCGATTCGCGCGCCGAAACTACCGAGAGCATCGGCGTGAGTCGCTCGCCGATCGCGATCCCCACGGCCAGCAGCGCCACGAGGACCGCGGAGAGGGTCCCGGGCCGTGCATGCAGCGCAGACCCGCCCGCGATGGTCGCGATCACGCCCGCCGGAAGGAGCCAGGCAAGCCACGCGAAGAGCGCCGGCAGGCCTTGTTTTGCTTCCGCCCAAGCGAGGAGCGGGCCTGGGTCGGGCCTCTCGTCTCCCAGCACCCCGCCCGCGGTCGAGAGCGCCTCGCGGAAGGCGAACCGCGAAGCGAGCTCGCGTACGGCCCGCTGCCTCGCGAGGACCTCGTCCGGCCAAACTCCGTGCGCCTCGAGCGAAAGCAGCCGCGCGAGGTGCTCCTCTCCGAAGCGCGTCTCGGTAGCGTCCACGAGCTGCATCAGCGACGCGCGGCCGAAGACGTCGAGGTCCCCGGTGAACGAGTGATCGACCGAGCGAAAGCGCGTGCTCGTCGAGGGCAGGTGGTCCCAGTCGTGGGCGAGGCGCGCGAGACCTCGCTCGTGAAAGCGAAGCGCCGACGCGGCGCGTTCTTTGGCGTCGAAGATGCGCGCGTGGACCACGACGAAAGCGGCGAACGAGGCGGCAGCCGCCGCCAGCGCATACCAGGCCCACGCCTCCCAACGCGCCCAGACGATGCCTCCCACGAGCGCCACGGCCGAAGCGGCGAGCGCCAGCCGCGCGGTGGCGACGCGTCCGGCGCGCGCCTCGAGGGCCGTGACTTCACGCGCGCGGGCCACGCGCCCTCGCTCGTAGGCGGCACGCGCGTCGATGGGCCCGGCTTCCGTGCGCGTATTCACTGGAGGGACCGCGGAGCCTACCCTGGATTCGTGAAAAAACGGCTGCGTTCTCGGGCGGCCCAGGCGGGGTAAGATGCGGCGCCGAGAGTCGCGAATGCCGAAACGAAGCGGTTGCCTCGTCGTCACGGGGATCGGTTGCGTCGCGATTGGGGGTCTGGCCGTCGGAATGGCGACCGGGCGTATGCCCTTTGCCGTTCCGTCGCTGGAGAGGCTGGCTTCGTCGGTCGCAAGCTGGACGTCTCCGCCGCCCCCGCCGCCGCCCCCGGGCGCCGCCGCGAGCGCGGACGCCGCCCCGCCGGTCCATCGGCAGACAGCGCCCCTCTCGAGCGCGCAGCTCGGTGCGCCGCTGGTCCACGGCACGTTCGTCACCGCGTGCGGCGCGCCCGAGCGCATGAAGGTGGTCGTGAACGCGACGGTGAAGATGGGCCGCGCGGTCGGCGTCGCGGTGACCACCGACCCGCCGGACCCCGCGGTGGCGGCCTGCGTCGAGCGAGCGACGCGCGGCATGCAATGGGACATCAGTCCCAAGACGGATCACGTGACCGTGACGTATTGAGCGAAGCGTTCGTCCGACCGTGCTTGCCTCGATTCTGCGCGGAGCAATCGCGCGACATCGGGGACTCCGAGCACGCGCTCCCAGCTAGAAACGCGCGGTTCGGCTTGCCCACCCTTGGCGACGCCGCGTGCTTCGGCGTATGCACGCAGTCCCCGCATGGCAGAACGCCCCCTGGTCCTTCTCTCCAACGACGATGGATACGCCAGCCCCGGGCTCCAGGCCATGCGCCGCGCGCTTGCTGCCACGGCCCATGTGGTCGTGCTGGCTCCCGAAGGAGAGCAGAGCGCCTCGAGCCACGCTCTCAGCCTGCGGCGACCGCTGCGACTTCGCGCGGTCGAGTCCGG
>Ga0265316_10000957_pt1 | contig 31518 bp, 26 predicted proteins | sample 4522metaG_FD_202092 | JGI IMG/M metagenome (GOLD analysis project Ga0265316, IMG submission 202092) | Rhizosphere microbial communities from Carex aquatilis grown in University of Washington, Seatle, WA, United States - 4-5-22 metaG | ecosystem: Host-associated > Plants > Roots > Rhizosphere >...
GAAATCGCTGTGCTTGCCATGAAGATTTTCCTTTCATCTTTAAGGCTAGCGATTTGCGCGAAATAATCGGCAAACTTGGGAAGATTTTTCGTTCAGGGCGTAAGGAGTAGACGAGGAAGGGGTTAGAGTGTTGTTGGAGTCTTTCAATTGGTCGGCGGACTCTTGACAGCGGAAATGAGGGGCGGAGTCTTGGGCTGTTCTTTGTAACGGTGGGATGCTGGGGAACGTCCCGTCTGTCCCCGTGTTCCCCGTGTTCCCCCGTGTTCCCCTGTTCCCCGTGTTCCTGTTGACAGGTTCAGTTTTGGTGGTGGGGCTGCCAAGTTGCTCCACCTTCTTCCCACTGATTGTCGGTGAGCTGCTCGACATGCGATCCGTCATACCGCATGACGAAGATGTCGCCATAGGGCTGTGGCGCGTTCGTAGCGAGCGCCTCGTCTTTAAACCCCATGCGGCTGCTTGAAAACGCAAGCCGATCTCCATCGGGCGACCATGACACATGAGCATCGTTGCCATGCGTGTGGGTGAGTTGGCTCAGATCTTTGCCATCGGGGCGAATTGTGAGCACCTCAAAATCGTCGGCTATCTTGCGAACGAAGGCAATCAAATCGCCGCGCGGGGACCAGGCAGGGAAGTTGTCGTACTCGTTGGTCAGCACGGAAACGGAGTGATCTGCCAGGCTCATGATCCGGAGGCCTTGGCCATCGGGGCCATTGGTCCGGTAGACGATGCGCTTGCCGTCCGGCGAGAAAGAGGCGAAGGCGTTATTGTTTGGGCCGGAGGTGATGAGATGGAATCCCGACCCATCACGATTGATCATGCCGACCTGCGCTCCGCCATTGATTGGATCGAGCGGCCTTTCTCCCCCGGCAGCGAAGTCGAGGAACGATGTGAAGCGGCCGACGCCAAAGATGATCTGTTTTCCATCAGGAGACCATTGAGGGCCCAATACCAATGAGTTTGGTTGGAAGATTGGGTGGGGAGGATTCCCATCCTCGACAAGAAACATGGACATGGTTTGGGCTGAAGTGGGCACGGTGACCGCGAAAGTCCGGCCTGTTGGGTCGTACGAGGGCAACATCGCGGTGGTGAAAAGCTCATAGTTCGGATTGCGGCTCCAGCGCTCCTCGGCCTGAAGACCACTTAGAGGCTTATATCTGCTGTAGACCACATGACTGCCGTCCGGAGACCACGAAGGAGAATACACATCAGAACCTGCGGGACCAGATTGACCGTTTGCATAGAAGACGCCCTGCGGCTTGTCGCGGCGAACATAAGCGATTTCACCCGACGGCAAGACCGACGGAAGTATTTTGACTCCGGTACCAGCAGCCACAGGCATCGCCTGGGCGGTGCCTGTGTCGATTTTGACGAGGCGCGTATCACCTTGTGGCGCGTCTGCGCGGTATTTCCATGATTCCTGGGCGGACATGCAATACGCGATGACATTCTTACTGTCGCTGGTCCACTTCGGACCGCCGCAGAAGTTGCCATGTTCGGAAATCCGTCTCAATCCGGAGCCATCAGGACGAATGAGATAAATATCAACCAGTTGAAGACGTTCCCACCGGCCCTTCGCCAGCGGAAGGCTGCTGCCGCGGTCGGAGGAAAAGGCGATCCACTTCCCATCGGGTGACCATGCAGGACGGAAGTCACCACCCGATCCAGAAGTAAGAGGCGCGGCTTTGTGCGTAGCGAGGTCGAGAATCCAAAGGTTGGCGAAGCCCGTTGCATGTGTTGAGACGAAGACGATCTTGGAGCCGTCGGGCGAAAAGGCGGCCTGGTCATCAAAAGCGGAATCGTTTGTGAGGCGCTCAAGACCGGTTCCATCGGGATGAACGCGAAAGAGATCGGCGGGACCGGCCCGCTCCGAAGTGAAGACGATCCAATCGCCCCTGGACGACCAGGACGGGTTGTAATCGACCGAACCCGGGGGCGTGAGCGGCCGCTCCATAGAGCCATCCGCATTGGAGATGAACAACTCAGCTTGAGGCGGAGCGATCCGCGCGAATAGAATGCGATCGGTTGCCGAGGAGGATAGCGGCGTGAACGCGAGGGCACAGATGCAAAACACGGAATACAAAGAGACCCGCAAACGTAGCATTTGCCCTCGCGTGACGGAATAAGTTGGTACGCCGAACTGGCGATTTCATAGCCTATCACGGGAGGCATTTCGGGCCGCTCGATCGCATCAGACCTTGTTAAAGGTTTAGCGGGGACGACATGAGGTCCGGAACTCTGGGGCAGGTGGCCCGGTCATCGCGTCCTGAAGAATGATTCGGATTGATCCGAGTGCGTGCCCCATTCATCCACAGTTTCATCGTGGATGAGTGGGACACCTCGAACCCTGGTGAACAGGAAGGAGTGCACCTGACGGTTCGCCAGCGATCGACGTTTCCCGCCCTTTCGGCAGAGAACGCCAAAAGGATGGGGCACCCTCCATCGAGGGAGAACTTAGGATGAAAAGCTTGTCCGGGTCACCTGCCCTCGAATAAGGCGATGCGCGGATACAAGGACCTTTTGATTTGGGTTCGTGCTATCCCACCCTAGCGAAGCTAGGATGGGGCACCCATTTTTCGTACTGGGTTGAACGATGAAAGTTGACGTTGGTGCCTTCCCACCCTAAACGCATCCGCGTTTAGGATGGAGCGCCCATTTTCGTGCTGAATGAGGGACGCAAAGAACAACCGCAGGTCCTTCGATCCCGGTCGCTCTCCACCGCTCAGCGCGCCCACCGTTCACCGTCAACGGTTCACTGCTCTCTGGTGCGCCGCCAGCACCACCGCCACCAGCGCCGTGAGCAGCGAGACGACCGCCAGCGAGAGGAACGCGGTCCGCCATCCCCATGCAACCGCGATGCGCGCGATCGTATCGCCCGAGAGCCATCCGGCCATGTAGCCGAACCCGTCGATGATTCCTGCGGCTGTGGCGCTTCCCTTCTCGCCGCCGAAATCGAGCGACATGGCGCCTGCCAGATACGAGTACGGCCCGAGCAGCGTGAACCCCACCAACCCGACGAGGATCGACGGCGCCCACAGGCCGGCGGGCGAAGGAATGCGGCCCATGAGCACAAGGCAAACGGTGCACGCCGACATGCCCGCGACGACGAGAACGTTGCGGCCGTTTGGTCCCAGCTTGTCGCTCAGGAATCCGCCGAGCAGCACGGAAACTCCACCGCATAGCGGAAACAGCGCGCTGCGGCTCGCCGCCACGCTCGGCGAGAACCCGGCGAACTGCACGAAGTAGGTCGGCATCCAGAGGTTGAACGTCTCGCGCAAGAGCGTCGCTCCGAATGCCAGTGTGCAGACCATCCAGAACGGAAAACTCGTGAGCAGCGGCTTCAAGATCGCTCGGATGTTCACGCGCCCGTCGTCGCCGACCGTTCCCTCATCCGCGCCATCTTCGTCCGCACCGTTTGGAAGCACGTACACGTTTCTCGGATTCACTTCCGGCTTGGGCAGTCCGCGCTCCTCGGGCGACTCGCGCAACAGTGCCATGCACATCACCATCAGAACCGCGAGCGCGCCCGATGCGAAGAAGAACACGCCGCGCCATCCGACTCCGTGCGCCATCAGCTCGCTCATCATCCATCGGCAGCCCGCATCGCCGAACAGAAAGCTGAGGCTGACGACGGCCATCACGCTGCCGTATGTGGAGTAGGAGAACCAGCGCGATGAAACACGCACCAGCGCGGCCCATCCCTGCGACTGGAAGAGGCGGTTGCCGATCCATGCCATGGTGAAGAGGGGAAAGCTCCCGCTCATGGCAAAGAGGATGGTGAACAAGATGGAGCCGGCCATTCCGCCGAGAAAGCTTCGACGGCCGCCGCCGGTATCGGCGATGGCGCCGGAAAAGAATTTGCCGAACGCATAGGCGATGGTGCCGACCGATGCGATGAAGCCCAGCCGAATCTCCGCGGCATTCGGCGACATTCCGTGGCGCGCCATATCGTGAATCAGATCGGGAAGCACCACCGAGAGATCGGAGCGGCAGAAGTAGTAGCCGGAGTAGCCCAGCGCGAGAAGCAGCGCCGTTCCCGCGTGCCAAACAGTAAACCGCTTTGAACCTGGTTGCGCAGGCTCAATTTGGCCGGTGGCCGGAGGATTGGCGGTGGACACACTAGAAAACTACCATACGGCTCCGCGACTTGTTGTTAACTGATTGGTGCGCATTTGTTGCGCATCGATTGCTCGGAGAGGGCTCAATTCGAATCCGGCTTTGGCTGGAATTGAAAACAAGAAGTAGGATGCTGAGAGGAGGCCGTCAAATGACCGCCTGGTTAAGTGCTACGTGGCCCTGGTACGTGGCCGGGCCCGTGATCGGGTTGTTCGTCCCGGCATTGCTGATCCTCGACAACAGGGTTTTCGGAATCTCATCGAGCCTGAGCCACATCTGTTCGGCCCTTGCACCGGGCAAGATCGAATACTTTCGCTACGACTGGAAGCGGGCCGGACTTTGGAACTTGACCTTTGTGGCTGGAGTGCTGATCGGTGGCTTTCTGGCGTGGCACTTTGGCGGCGCGCACGCGGTGGCGATTTCTCCCGCGACGAGAGCAACGCTCACGCAGATCGGGATTCATGATTTCTCGGGGCTCGCCCCGCGCGAGCTGTTCTCGTGGAGCACGCTCGCAACGCTGCGCGGGTTCGTCGCCGTCGTGGTGGGCGGATTCCTGGTTGGCTTTGGAACTGCTTACGCCGCTGGATGCACATCGGGACACGCAATTAGCGGACTCGCAAATTTGCAACTGCCTTCGCTGATTGCCGTCTTCGGCTTTTTCGCCGGAGGACTGGCGGCAACGTATTTCATCCTTCCCTGGCTAATGGGAGGCCGATGATGGCAACTGCTCTGACCAATTTCGATGGTTGCGGCGCAGTTGGCGAAGGCGAACCTGAAGTGAGGCCCGCGCTTTTGCCGGTATATCTTGTGCTCGGCATTCTTTTTGGCGTTGCGCTCACGCGGTCCGAAGTTCTTTCGTGGTTCCGCATTCAGGAGATGTTTCACTTCCAGGCGTTCCGGATGTACGGAATCATCGGCTCCGCGGTAGTGACGGCAGCAATTTCGCTGGCGCTGATGCGCCTGCTGAAGGTGAAGTCGGCAACCGGCGGTTTGATCGCGGTGCCGCCCAAGACTCTGGGGAGTGGAATCCGCTACGCAGCCGGCGGAACGATCTTCGGCCTGGGATGGGCGCTGACCGGCGCGTGTCCCGGACCGTTATTCGCGTTGGTGGGAACTGGAGTGACGGTGATGATCGTTTCCATCGCGTGCGCGCTCGCGGGCACGTGGTTCTACGGGCTAGTCAAGCCAAAGTTGCCACACTAGGTCGCGCGAGCAGCATCAACAGCGGTATTTGCACAGGCGCAGCCGCGCAATGCGCCTTGTAGAATACTCGGAAGCGTTCCGCGAGCTCTACCAAGTGACGTACTACGACCAGGTCGCAGAAGCAGCCGCCTTCCTGAAGGAGCGGCTGGGCGCGCTTGTTGCTCACGTCGGCATCGTGCTGGGCTCGGGGTTGGGAGCGGCGGCCGGAGCTGTCGCGGATCCAACCATCGTTCCCTACAGCGAGATTCCTCACTTCCCGCAATCCACCGTTGAAGGCCACTCGGGCCGCATGGTTGCCGGCCTGCTTGGCGGCGCGCCGGTGATCATCATGCAGGGGCGCGTTCACTCCTATGAAGGCTACTCGCCGCTTGAGGTCACGTTTCCCATGCGCGTGCTGGGCATGCTGGGCGTGCGCGCGGTGGTGCTAACGAATGCGGCCGGCGGCATTCACCCCGCCATGCGTGTGGGCGAGTTGGTGCTGCTAAGCGACCACATCAACCTGATGGGCTGGAACCCGCTCAACGGGCCCAATGAACCTCGCTTTGCGATACACGCGGGCGCCGGCCAGCGGTTCTTCGACATGACAGAGGCTTATAGCTGGCCGTTGCGCGCGCTGGCGAAAGAAGAAGCGCACGAAGACGGATTCTCGCTGGAGGAGGGCGTGTACGTGGCCACGCCGGGCCCGAGTTTTGAAACGCCCGCGGAGATTCGCGCCTTTCGGGCGTTGGGCGCAACGCTGGTGGGCATGTCCACCGTTCCCGAAACGATTGTTGCGCGGCACATGGGAATTGAAGTGCTGGGAATATCGTGCGTGACCAACCTGGCCGCGGGATTGGGAACGAAGCCGCTTAGCCACGAAGAGGTTGGCGAGACCGGCCGCTGGGTGGAGAAACGGCTCGCCGATCTGCTGAAACGCATAGCGCCGCGAATCGCCGAGAGGGTCAGATTGGAAGAGTGAGCGCGGCCATGGATCAGGCAGAGCGAAATCCAGCGGCGGAGAATGAGACGGCGCGAACGCCAAGCCCCCTGCCAGACGCCGCCGTGGGAAGCCGGGCAGCCGCGCCACTGCCGCGGCTGCCGTTTCCGCCCACGGTGCTCGCCATTGCCGGGTGCTCGGGGTCAGGAAAGACGACTCTTGCCGACGAACTGGCGCGCACGCTTGGCGGCCTGCGCTTTCATCTCGACGACTACTACCTTGACCTCGGGGATCTTCCGCTGGCCGAGCGCGTGGAAAAGAACTTCGACGACCCTGCGCTGATTGAAGTTCCACTGCTGGCGCGGGACGTGGCGGCGCTGGCTCGCGGAGAAAGCATCGATCGGCCGATTTACGACTTTGCGACGTATACGCGGGTTCCGGGACGAAGCCAGCGCGTCACTGCGGGGGCGTATCTCATTGTCGAAGGGATCTTCGCGCTCTACTATCGAGAACTGCTGCCCAACTACCACCTGTGCGTGTATGTGGATGCGCCCGACGAGCTCTGTTTTGAGCGGCGGTTGAAGCGCGACGTGGAAGAGCGCGGCCGCACTCCGGAATTGGTACGCGAGCAATACGACCGGACCGTGCGCCCCACCTGCGTGGCCTACGTGCGGCCATCCGCAGCCCATGCCGACCTGGTTGTCGATGGCACGGGAGCTCTCGACTGGAAAGTGGAGCGGGTAATGACGGAGATGCGGAATCGCGGGCTGCTGGCTGCGGCAGGGTAGGCGCGGAATAATCTTGAATGCGCAAAGGTCCGGGCCGCATGAGCAGCCCGGACCTCTGAGGTTTGCGGCCGATCGGACTTCGATTACCGTTGCCCCGCGTCCTTGGCCATTTGCTCGTGCTCCTGCTCTAGTTTCTGCATCTGCTCAGCCTTCTGCTTGAAGCTCTGAGCCAGAAACTCGCAATGATTTACCGTTCCAATGGAATACTTCGATGAGCTGGTCAGCGGGTTGCTCTTGAAGTGCTCGGCCATTTGCGCATGTTCCTTTGACTGCGCCAGATAATCCTGCGCCTTTGCGCCGTAGTACTGGGCAATGCGGATGTGCTCGGCCGGGGTCTTTGCGGAAGCGATGAGCGAAACAAGTTGCTGCTTGCTCAGGTTGGCGGAGTCGGGCTGGGTCTGCGCCATGGCGGCGAAGGACGTGAAGGCGAGAATGGTGGCGAACGAAAGCGTTGCGATGGTGCGGTTCATGGAATTCTCCTTGGCGTTAGAAATGCGGTTCAAAGACTGAGCCTCAAGGATTAAGAAACGCCTTGCGACTGCATCGTTGGCATCGACGTCAAGGGAGAATCAGATTCGGAAGACCTGATTGAGAAGATATGGAGGGAGCGACGCTGCCCGTGCACCGATGGGCAACTGGACTGTGAAACGAAGCTCGTTTGAGGGGAGCGCGAAAGAGTGCGCAACCGGCGAGGCGATCGCCGAAAGATGGAGTTTCTTCGGCGCTGCAAGAGGAGCGAAAGCCTGGGGGAGGGACTGCGAACAGCAGTTCTGAGGACAGCCACCGATGGCCGTCTGGCCGGTCATTTGGCAGTCGGGCCCCATGTTGCTCATGGTCATTGGGCAGCCGGGGACACAGGCTGCGGGCGTGCCATGAACGCAGGGCAGAGCGGCCATTGCGGGTAGAACGACGAGCAGGCCGATCACCAATAACGCTGCGAGTTGGATGCGCCGTTTCATCTGCTGATTTTGAAGATAGTGGGCGGGGTTTGCTGCGGTCTGTGTTTTGGATCACAGCGAGCGCGAAACGCCCATCATTGCGGCAGCACTTCAATCCCGGTGACGGTGGCGTAACCGTGGACCGGAACAAAGTTGAGAATCAGCTTTCCCTGCGCATTCGGCTCGAGGCCGGCGAATCTCCTGATCACGACGTCTGAAGCGCCGGCTTCCTTTGCCAGGTCGAAGGCGGTCAGGAGGGTCTGGCCATTGCAAAAAACGTTGAAGACATGCGCGACCGCCGGTTTGCCTTCGAAGGCATCGCCTGAAGGCTCGTCCCAGTTCCCGTGGCGCGCCGCAAAATACAGCGCTACCGTGTACTTTCCGGCGGTCACGGGAACGGCGTAGGAGAAGTTGCCCCACCGCTCGGTCTCGAAGAGCTCAGGATCGTCGGTTCCCTTCACTGGCGCGGTATATGCGGCCAACTGCCCGCCTTCAAAGTAGTCGTCGGGACTCCACCAATGGCTGTCGTTCGAGTAGTACGGGGTTTCCCTGGCCAGAATGCGGATGGGACGCATGTGTCCCGGGATGCCGGGCAGAATTTCGATGGCCGAGAGAATCGCCTGCTGCCCGTTGTCCGCGGAGAATTCGAGGTGCAGCTTGCCGTCTGCTGCCGGCCCGATGCCCGAGAATACCTTTACGTCGGCGGTGGAGCTTGCGCCCGCGTCTGCCACCACATCGAAATCGCTCAGGAGTGGAGTTCCGTTGGCTCGCACATTCATAATCCGGCTGCCTTCTCCTCCTGTGCCTGAAGATTCGGGCCCATAGACGGTCTCGGCAAACTGAAGGTGCAGCTCGTATACGCCTTTGCGCAAGGGAATGTCGTAGCGGAATTGCCCTTGCCGGCTGGTGCGATAAAAGCCGGGATTGAGGGTGCGCGCGATGTGCTCGATGGAGCTCTTGACCGCCGTTCCGCCGGTGAAACCTTCGTCGGCGCTCCACATCTTGTCGGCGTGGTCCACAAAGCTCCTCCCGGAGCCGGCCAGGATGCGGATTTCTTCTCCTCCGGGCGGACCCAGAGGCGGCTCGAAGGTCAGCCCGGCGGGCGGGACTTGCCCGCCTTCAGGCTGCGCGGGCTTCTGCTGATGCGAGAGATGCCAGGCGTACCAAAGGGCGAATGAGAGGAAGACAACGCCCGCGACCCACCCCAGGTGCCAGGCAAATGCAAGCGAGCGATGCGGCGCGGGTCCACCTGGGCCGGCGGTTGCGGACGATGGCGCACCCGGCGATTCAGCAGCCTGATCTTTCTCCAGCGCATTGTTGCGCTCGAACCTGGGAACGTATTGCCCGACCGGAATCGAGATTTGGAGTGGATTGCGCGCGCCTTCGCCCTGGTAATACTCGGCAAGGCGCCGGCGCAGGCGATTGGCCTCAACGCGAACAATGGAATCAGAATCCTGGTCGAACGAATCGCCGCGACGAAATGCCTCAACCGCAATCGAATACTCCTTGATCTGGTTCGCCTCGCCGGCAAAAAGCTTCTGGCACAAATAGGAGAGGAGGTTCGCCAGGGTGGGGGCTCGGACAAAGCCTTTGGACTCGAGAACGGTTTTCAGTTCCGCGCGCTGTTCGGCGAGTTCGATCGTATCAGGGGTTTCCACGGTCATTTACCGCCGCCTCGCGAACCACTATGGGATCATCGCAACGAATGTTATGTTAGCGCGGCTTCCGGGTTTGGGAAGGCTTTAACGGTGTCCGAAGGGTCGTGAAGCGCTCTGTAACGGCGTGTAACCCCGGCTACCGACGTTCAAGAATGGCATCGACGCACCATTTCACCGTGCGCACAAGCTGCTGAATCGCTGTGCCTTGAGCGGCATGCAGGCTACGGTAGCCCGGCTGCCACGGGCAGGTAGCAGGTATAGCGTTGTACACCTCGGCCAGTTGATCTCTACTCAATATCGAAGTCACGTTCCGGGGCAACCGAAAAAGCAGCCCTCCCTGAAATTGCCCCGGATCGAGAAAGAGGAGCTCCATGAAAAAACTTGCACATATCATCGCCGCGATGAGCCTCCTGTCCTGCGCTGCCGCGTACGGCTGGCGTGCTCCCATGCGGGACCTGCCCAAAGGGATCAACCTTGAGACGTCATCGGCCGCCGAACAGAAAGGCGACATCGCCCGCGCGCACAACGACTATCAGTCGGCCATTGCTTATTACCAGCGGGCTCTGCGGGTCAGCGGGCCGGATGCCCAGCTCTATAACAAGTTGGGAATCGTCCAGCTCTCGCTGAAGGAATTCAGCTCGGCCCGCAAAAGCTTTCAGGAAGCGATCAAAGCCGATCCGCACAACGCCAACGCACTGAACAATCTGGGCGCGCTCATGTGCATCCAGAAGAAGTACAAGCCGGCCCTAACGGAACTGAGGCAGGCCCTGGAGCTGGATGAAGCCAACGCCTCCTATCACGTGAACATGGCCGAGGCGTGGATGGGCCTGAACGAGATTGACCGCGCCATGAACGAATACGCCCGAGCGATGGAGCTCGATCCCGATGTCTTCAACCTGGAAAACGGCGGGGTGATCGCCCAGCTGAGAACAGCGGATCAGATCGCACGCACCGATTTCCTCATCGCGAAGCTTTATGCGCGGAGAGGCAACATGGAGGGCGCGCTCGATTATTTGCACCGCGCCAAAGTGGGCCATTATCCGCAGATGAGTGACGTGTACACCGACAGGGAGTTCGCCGGTCTGTGGAAGGACCCGCGGCTACAAACCATCGTCAAGCCGTAAATTGGCGCACTCAAGTGGAAGGCTAAGCGGGAAACCGCGGAGATGCGCCAAGGCGGTTCCGCAATCACTTGCCCCTGCCGGCGCCAAGCAGGGTGGCTTCTTCCGGGGGAGGAAGCCACCTGGCGGTTGCGAAGCGGGGTATAGCCGTTGTGGAACCGCTGCGGAGCTGGCTACCGGCAGGTGCGGGGTTATACGCAGAACTCAAGCGCCGCCGGTGGCCAGCGGAACATTGGACCGAAGTGAAATCGAGTTCCCACCCCCGCCGGCTGCGGTGGGCTGGGTCCGATAAACCTGGAAGCTATTCTTCCCCTTCACTTTCGCCGCGTACATGGCCTCGTCGGCACAGTGCATCAGGGTTTCAAGATCGTCGCCCGCCTCAGGGTAGGTAACCACTCCGACGCTGACAGTGATGACAGCCTGCGTTTGATCGATGACATAGGGATAGGCGACGGCGGCGAGTATTTTGGCGGCGATGGACTCGGCCTCCGCAGGAATGCGCAGATCGGGAAGCAACACGATGAACTCGTCCCCGCCAATACGCGCGACAGTGTCAGTTTCGCGCACGCATCCGCTGAGGCGATCGGCTAATTCACAGAGCAATTTGTCGCCGGCCTGATGGCCGAGGGCGTCGTTAACGACTTTGAATTCGTCCGCATCCACCATAAGTAGGCCCAGGCAGGATTGGAAACGCACGGCCCGCTTGAGCGAATTCTGACATCGATCATTCAGGAGTATGCGATTGGGCAGGCCGGTGAGAGAGTCGTGCTCCGACAGATGCCGCAGGCGCTCCTCGCTGCCGCGAAGGGCGCGCGTCTGCAACGCCACGCGATGACGAAGAATGACGATCCACGCTAAAGAGCCGGCAACGAGCAGGGCGGCGATGGAGAAGCTCTCGTAGGTATGCTGCGCGGTCCACCACGTGGGAGCCTTGAGAACGGAAATGTCGTCGAGGGAGCGTAACAGGATATGCACTGACTCGGGCCGCACCGCGCCTTCGCTCAAATTCGTGCCCAGGGAGTCAACCTGCACATTGCTGACGCCCGTGACGCGCACCAGACTGCCATCTTTCCACGGCGGGGTAGAGGCGAAAGCCACATCCCTGGGAAGGATCGCCGGGAAAAGTATCCCGCCGGCGCGGAGCATGAGAGTGGGATCGGAGGCGGCGACGTCGCGCCCAATCAGCTCGGCGTCGATCTGGACGAGTTTGCCGTCGAGATCGCCTTTGACGGCCTTGTCGGGGGTGATCGTCACTGGCGGCGGAAGCGGAGCTGTTCTTCCCGTCGGGCGAAAGACCGCATCTTCGAGTGAGGGCTTGAAAAGATCGATGGCAGGAAAGCCGACCACGTCAACAAAGGAGCCGACGGGGACAGCAGTCGACTCCGTGGTCTGCATGCAGATGCCGGCTTTGGCGTCTTGAATGCAAAGCACGCGCCCCGGCCAATCGAGCGTGACAATACCTTGAACGTGCACGCGGTGGAGCAATCCTGGATCAGGCGAGAAGCGGAACAACTCCGTTACCGGAACCGCGGGCACTGCGAAGGGATCGCGCGGCGCAGGCTGGAGGACGGTGACCTGGCTGAGCGCGGGGAAGAACAGGTGTGCCCCAACCATCTGGCGTCGCTGGTTGAAAAGCGGCGCCGCGTTTCCGGCAATGCGGACAAGGGAATCGACCAGCGAATCGTAGTCCACCCCGTCCTGACGCACGGTCACGGCGGTGAGCATTCCGCCGTCGCCAGCCAAGACAAGGATTACATTATTCGGCCCCACATGCGCGGAGCGGACTCGTCCTTCAACTTCCACCCACTCGCAATCCAAAGCGCCAGTAAGCAACTGGGTCAATGAAACCTTGGGGGGATTCGCAGGCAGGCTGGACTGGCCAACCGGCCGCACCTGGCTGCTTGAGACAACCGCCGCGTAATCGCCCGCATTGGTCACTCCGGTGATCTCAACGAGCGTACCGGGCTTGATGGAGAGGATGGGCCGCGCGGGCACGGAAACAAAGACGCCGCCCGACGCGTCATGAACGAAAATCGCGGCGTGCCGTGTGTCAATGTACGGATCGTAATAGGTGACAACAGCGCGGAGATGGACAGGAAGGTCGCGAGCGGCGTCTTCGGGAGGAAGGTTATGCACTGCCCGGGCCGTCATCAGGATGGGTTGCATCTGCTGAGAGATATGCTTCGGCTGAGCGCCTGCGGTGAGGCAGGCTACAGCGAGCGCGAACATCGGCAAGAAGACGCGCGGGATCCGCATCCGATCCCTCCCTATGAATCCCATTGACTTGGCCGCGCGGAGAATTTCAGACCCAATCGCCCGCACAACGACACCTATAGCGTGAAGACCAAGGATGTCATCGACCATTATGCGCCAAAGCATGAGGAAAAGGCAGATTACCCGTGCTCTGCGAACAAAAGTGGCAGGCCGCGGGCGGGAGCCGGCAGAAGAAATTTTCAAATCGGAATCGGCCGGGGCGTGAAAAATGCCGCCGGAGGAATTGGCTCACTTTGCCATGAGCGCCGCCACCGGCACCAGCATGTCTTCCTTGCGCATGACGAGATTGGTGGCGTTCAGCGTGGCCAGCTCAAAGCCGTGGCCGTGGGTAATGGCGTCGGTCGGGCAGGCCTCGACGCAGTAGCCGCAAAAGATGCATCGGTTGTAGTCGATGTTGTAAACCTTGGCGAAACGCTCCGACGAGGAGATGCGGGTTTCGGCTGTGTTTTCCGCGGCCTCTATATAGATGCAATTGGCTGGGCAAGCCGCCGCGCAAAGAAAACAGGCCACGCACTTTTCCAGGCCGTTCTCGTCGCGCTCAAGTACATGCGCTCCGCGGAAGCGCTGCTCAAGAACCGCGCCGCGATTGGGGCCCTTGCCGTCAGGGTAATTTTCTACCTCGGTGGGCGCAAACATCTCGCGCAGCGTGATGCTCATGCCCTTGGCGATGCCGGCTGCGTTGCGCACTATCGACATGGCTCCAGTATACGATGGAGTTCGGGAGCGAATCATGAAGGCTCGCATTGCATGCACCGTCATTTTTCTATACGCGTGGAGCATGGGACCCGTCGCCGCACAGCAGCAGGCGCCTGCCATGCCGCCGACGACCTCGATGGACGAGATGCACACGCTCGCGCCGCCGGCGGGGCCGTTGCAGGTCGCTTTTGACGGCAAATCTTCAACCTGGACGGCGGCGACCCTGGCCGCCCTGCCGCATGTCACCATCACCGTTCACAACGAGCACACAAAGGCGGACGAGACCTACTCCGGCGTGCCGCTCATCGCGTTGCTCACTCCGCTCGGTGTGAGCGACAAGCCGCGCGGCAAACAATTGCGGCTCTATGTTGTGGCAGCGGGTTCAGATGGCTACGAAGCGGTGTACGCGATCGGCGAAGTCACGCCCGATGTGCACGACGCCACTGTAATGGTGGCCGACATGGAGGACGGAAAGCCGATCACCGCAGATGGACCGCTGAAGCTGGTGGCCACGGGAGAGAAGCGACCCGCGCGCTGGGTGCGCAATCTGGTGGCGATCGACGTAAAGACGGCGCAATGAGGAGCGAAGATTGTTGAGAGCTCATGCGATCCCACCCTTACTCGTTTTTCCGGATGGAAAAACGAGTAAGGATGGGGCAACGCAGGTTCTAGCGATGGTGCCCACCATTGCCATTGCCGCCGCCGTTTCCGTGACTTTGACCCGATGGCCCGGACCTTGAGCCGTGGTCGGACGGAATAGGCCTGCTGATGGCCGGTGTGGGCGGGCGTCCGTGATTCTGGGCCTCATATTGGCCGTGAACCCCGCCGTAGTTCTGCTCGTGCTGCACCTGGGTGTTCATGCGCGGAGCCGTTGGCTCGTGTGCCGCTTCGCGCTCTGCTGGCTGCGGCCTCGTTTGTACACCCGAGCCTCCGCGGTAACTGGGGCGAGGATTGTTGTCATTGTGGTTGTTGTTGTAGTTGTTGTTGTTGCGGTTGTTGTCGTTATTGCGGTTGTTGTTGTAGTTGTTGTTTCCGCCACCGTAGGAGCCGCGATTGCCGGCGCGATAGTTGTAAGTATTGTGCACGACGCGCACGTTGATGTGGTTGTACGCGCGGTTATAGAAGAAGTGGCCGCCGTTCCAGTAGCCGCCTTCGTAGCCGAGGCCGATGTAGCCAAATCCGTAATTGATGCCGCCATAGAAGCCGATGTGCAGGCCCCAGTGGCCGGGATAGAACAGATAGCGGCCGCCGTAGAAGCCCCAATAGCCCGGCGTCCAGAGCGCGGCTGAGTATGGCGGCTCAACCCATGCGCCAGGAACCCAGTAGTAGCCATCCGCACCCCAGGCCCAATATCCCGGTGTCCAGATGTATCCGTCGGCAGGCGCGGGCGGCTGATCGTAGTCAGGAAGCGGCGGTGGAGGCTCTGTCGCCTGCTCCGTCGGCATCTCAGCGTAGCCAGAATCATCGGGAGGTTGACCCTGCGCGGCCGACTGGTCGGGCGGCGGAGCTTCAGTTGTGTAGGACGGTCCGCTGGGAGCCATGTTCCCTGCGGCGGGGTCGGGCCCCTGATCGGGCTGGTCCTGGTCAGGGGGAGCCTGGTCTTGTGCGGCCGCTACGGCTGCAAAGACCGAGGGAGTGGGGGAAACGACTCCGAAGCGGCAAACGGAGAAGCAAAGTGCGGCAGCAACGGCGATCGACAACGCAATGGCAAATCGAGGAATTCGGTTCATCTTACCCTCCAGGGAATAGAACGCAGCCCATGGTCACTCAGTCTAACGCGCCGCTCTGACCCTCGGCTATCGCCCATGAATCAAGGAACACGCATTGGAACAATTAGTGGCGGGCCGCGAGCGGAACCGAGCGGCCGTGGTTTTTCGCCGGCTTCAGAGCCAGCGGATCCATCAGGGTTACATCCGCAGAGTGCTCCGCGGATGCCTGCGAAATGCAACTACTTCGGCTGGTCGTCCTTGGCATGCGGATTAGGCTCATGGTTTTGCGATTGTGGGGCTGCTTGGCGTTGTGGCGGCGCCTGGCGCTGTTCCGGTTGTGGAGCTGCTTGCCGTTGTGGCGGCGCCTGGCGTTGCTCCGGCTGCGGGGCCGCTTGGCGTTGTGGCGGCGCCTGACGCTGTTCCGGTTGTGGGGCTGCTTGGCGTTGTGGCGGCGCCTGGCGCTGTTCCGGTTGCGGAGCTGCTTGGCGTTGTGGCGGCGCCTGACGCTGTTCCGGTTGTGGAGCCGCACGACGTTGATCGGGTTGCGGAGTTGCATCGCGCTGTGGCGGCTGTTGATTGGTCTGGCGCGACTCTGGTTGCGGAGCCGCATGGCGCTGGTCTGATTGCGGAGTTGCATCGCGCTGTGGCGGCTGCCCTCCCTGGCGTTCAGGTGATTGCGGGTTTGCCTGACGTTGACCCGGCTGCGGAGTTGCATCGCGCTGCGGCAGCTGGTGATTGGTCTGTCGCGACTCTGGTTGCGGAGCCCCATGGCGCTGATCTGGTTGCGGAGTTACACCGCCCTGCGGTTGCTGCCCACCCTGGCGCTCCGGTGATTGCGGAGATGCCTGGCGTTGGCCCGGTTGCGGAGCTGGTTGATGCTGCTGTTGCTGCTGCTCAACTTCACGATTTGTTTCCCGCAAGGCCGGCGGTGCTTTCATGTTGCGATCGGCCGCAAGAGGCTGATCGACAGCCACATGAGCCGGGCGTCCATGATTCGCATTGGCAAACTGGGCGCGATTGGTGCTGGCGGTGCGCTGATTCTCGAGTTGTGCTCGCATGGGCGCTGTATGCTGCTGCCGCATTGCCACGCGCTCCGCGGGCTGTGCCGCAACGTGGAGGCCACCCGATCCGCCGTTGTAACTCACATGAGAGTTGTTCCTGTCCCTATTGTTATCGACAGGACGGTTATAGACGTAATGCACAACTGTGATGTTGACGTTGTTGACCGAGCGGTTGTAGTTGAAGTGGCCTCCGCCCCAGTAACCACCCTGGTAGCCGTAGCCGCTGTAGCCAAAACCGTAGTCGACGCCGCCATAGTAGCCAATGTACTGGCCCCAGTAGCCGGGGTAATATCCGTACGAGTTATTCCGGTAGCCCCAGTAGCCGGGTGTCCAGAGTGCGCCCTCGTAAGGAGCCTCAACCCATGCGCCGGGAACCCAGTAGTAGCCGTCTGGAGACCACGCCCAGTAGCCGGGCGTCCAGAGATAGTCATCGCCGGGGTCCTGCGGCTGGTCGTAGTCCATCAAAGGCGGAGGCGGCTGCTCTGATGTGTATTCCGGCTGTTCTCCGTAGCCTGGATCGTAAGATGACTCGTCTGGTTGCTGCGGACCTTCCCTGTAGCTGGGTGAGGGCGCCTGAGTGCTTGTGTTATCTGGAGCGGGGGGCAGGTTGGAAGCTGCCGGATCGGAAGGCTGTTCCTGCGGGTTCGCCTGGTTGTTATCCGGTTGAACCTGGGCTTGATCTTTATGGCAAGCGGATGCCGAAAGAGCGATGGCCAGGGGAAGCAGAAAAAAACATTCAAGTCTAAAGAAGTGCCTCATTTTACCCCCACTTAGCCTTGGATGCTAAGGGACGCGCGAGAGGCAATACTGCTCTCTATTGACCACTCGTTCCTCTCAATGGCGGATGGCGGGTGGTGCGGACTTGCCGCGATTGTTGGCCGGCGGAGAAGTCACCGGGCGACGCTGCGGTTGCTCATTCAACATTTGCTGACAAACCTGGGAGTCCTGCCCGCGCTCCAGGCCCTGCACAGTATTTTGCCCGCCGCAGAGACGGAGTTGCATGGCATCGGCGTCGCTGCGAGTGAGTTCCACCGTGCGCTCCTGGCCGCTGAATGGGTCCACGTCATAGCGGAAGAGGGTGTTGCTGGGCGGTTTCAGCTTGCCGTATTCAAAGTGGTTCCACGTTGAGAGAAACGCGCGGCCATCGGGTTCGGCCATCACGGCGTAGACCTGAGTCCAGGCGATGCCGCTCGAGGCGCTCGGTCCCGTTGCATTCCAGACCAGAACTCCCTGGCCGCCGCGCATCCAGCGCGCCGCAAACATGTGATGCGCAATGTCGTAATAAAGAGCGGTAAAGTACGTGCTGGCTGCGCAATCGTGGCAGTTGTCGTAGAGAATCGTCAGCTCTTCGGGCGCGTCCGCTCGAAAATGCTGCCAATCGAACCAGCGCAGGTTGACGCCGGAGATCAACGGTGCCACGACGTGGCTGGTGAGCGAAGCATCCCAAACGGTGAATGTGTCGCTGCCCGGCGTCGATTGCGGACCGGGACGATCGGCAGTGACAACAAGCGCCGCATCGTAGACCACGCCGATCTCGCGGATCGCTGTCCACTTCTCCACGGTGAGCGAGCGCGTGATCCAGGCAACGATGTTCTGATCTTTGGGATCGTGAAAGTCGATCCAGCGAAAAGTGCCCGACGTTTGCTGCGCACCAACGGGAACTACAAAAGCCAGCGCCGCGAAGAGAGCGGTGAGGCGCCTGGGGAGGTGAAACCGCATGAAGTTAGATATAGCAGAGCGGAAAGACAGGGACCAAGGGACCGAGGGAACAATGGGACAAGACGGCAAACAAAACGAAGCGCGCACGCAGCTATTTTTGCGCGGCGGGCGCGGGCTTGATCTTCGCCGCAAAGTCCGACGGCATTGTCTCTTCATCCGCGACGCTCGCCAGCAGAACATCAAAGCCGTCGTCCGCGCCGTGAAATTTGGTGTATTTGGCTTTGCAATACGCCGTCATGCCTCCAGCATCCTGCGGAATGGCAGCGGACTCGGCCAGATGAATGCCGCGTGCGCAGTACCAGAAACCATCGGGATCGACGGGCGTCGACTCCAGGTCTGCCACCGCAAGTTGGTACGTGTCCTGCACGTTTGTGGAGTCGATCTTCAAGGCGCGCTGCAGCCAATCTCTGGCCTGCGAGTAGTTCTTCTCCTGGACAGCGCAGTAGCCTTCCGCGCCGATGAAGATATCGTTGAGCAGCTTGCTCAGCGCAACGTAGTCAGCCGGCGCCATATTCGCCGGCTGGCGCCACATGGGCACCGCAAGCATTCCACCCGATGCGTACTGGCACATTTCGTTCAGCGCGACATTATCGCCTGTAGCCGCACTCACGCGATCGAGCGCGACTACTATGCCCAACGCGCGAATGTTGCTTTGGTCGGCCGCGAGCAGGCGTTTGGCCACTTTCATGACTTGTTTCGAATCGCCCGCCGCTTGCCACGCCGCCATCTCCTCCTCGAGCGCATCCGTCAGGACAAGGCTTTTCGGGTACTGCTGGACGAAGGCCTCAAGCCCCTCCGCACGCGCGGCCGCATCCTGGGTGTTGACGGCGTCGGCGTACGCCTTGTATTCGGCTGGATCTTGGATGGGGCTTTGCCCGGAGGGCTGCTGCTGCGCGGCTGCGGCGACGGCGGCGAAAAGGCCGAGCACGCAGAGCAAGCGGAAGGTCTGAGGGTTGCGCGGGCGATGCACAAGGGAAGCGTAGCACAGGCGCGGAGGGCGGCTGGAGAGTTCCGGTTGCGTGCCTTCTTGCCGATTTTGGTTCAGCGTTTGGTTCAGCTTTTTTGGGGTGGATCCAGGGCGGCCTTCTCTCCGGGCCACTCCGTTGCGACCAGGAATGAGATTTCATCGACGACGCGCTTCAGCTCGCCGACCATGCGGCTGTGAAGGCGCGGTTCGAAGATCTCAAGCAGTGAATGGAAGTACCAGAGCTGGTCCTTCGGGCCGCGCTTGAAGCGATCCCAGACCGCGGGGCCGATCACTTTCAGATCGTCCAAGATGGATTTTGCGTTGTAGAGCTTGTCGGCGACGGAGATGACGAGCACGTCTTCCGGCTCCGATTGCAGGCGCGCCAAATAAGCTTTCTTGCGCTCCTCCCAGCCTTCTTTCTTGTCGTGATCCTCGGCGAGAGTGTCGGAGAGGCCTTCGACCATGCGCGCGACGTTGGCGCCGAATTTATCTTTTACCTCGTCGAGCGTGCGCTGGCCGCCGTGGTCTTCGGCCGTGTCATGCAGGATGGCTGCGATGACCATATCCTCAGTGACGGGAACCGCGCCGCCCGCTTCGCCCATCACTAGAGAAGCCACTCCGAGCAGGTGTGCCATGTAGGGGATCTTGGTTCCCTTGCGGGTTTCAGTGTGGAGTGTGCGCGCGTAGTCGACGGCCCGGGTAAAGCGCTCAGACAGGATCAGAGTTTGTGTGGGGTTCTTCATCTTTTAGTATCGCATGGGGCGAGTGGAGAACAAATATTACGGTCGCGAGCCACTTTGGGCGGCTAGCATTCCATCTGCACCAACCAGGCTAACCAACTGAACCAAAGATAGGAAGTGATCACCGCAACGATTGCCAACGCCCAACGCTTCCATCCTTTGCCGAAGAGTGAGAGCACAAAAGACGCTAGGGTACACAAAAGACCTATTTCAACGCCGATAGCGATCCCTCCACAGCGCTTCAGGCTGTGAGCGTGCTCAAGGACTGCATACAAGACGAAGTCCAATACTAGCAAGCTAAAGCCCCCTAGAAACAATCGGCGGCGCCATACTGTCATGCTGCCCCTTCCGACTCCCGCCCGTGGGACTCCCAAGGACCTGCGGGGTTAAAGTAGCCTGTCACCGAAAGTTGCCCCCTGCTTTTGCCCGCGCACCTGCGCACTACAGCCCCAGCTTCGCCCACATCGCGTCGACCTTGGCCTTCGTCGCGCGGTCCATCTCGATCATCGCCGGCCACGGGCGGTTGAAGCCCTCGGCCTTCCACTTGCGCGTGGCATCGATGCCCATTTTCGATCCGTAGTTGGGCAGGCGGCTTGCGTGGTCGAGCGAATCGACGGGGCCGAGCGTGAATTGAATGTCGCGCTCGGGATCGATGTTGTTGGCGACGCGGAGAACCACTTCGCCGATATTCTGCACGTCGCAATCCTCGTCGACGACGATAATGCACTTTGTAAACATGGCCTGGCCAAGCGACCAGATGGCGTTCATCACCTTGCGCGCCTGGCCGGGATAGCTTTTCCTGATGGACACGATCATCAGGTTGTGAAAGACGGCCTCAACCGGCAGATGAATGTCGACCAGCTCGGGAATGGTCATCTTCATCGCCGGCAGGAAGATGCGCTCGACCGCCTTGCCCATCCAAGCATCCTCCATGGGAGGCTTGCCGACGATGGTGGCGGCGTAGATCGGGTCTTTGCGGTGGGTGACGCATGTGAGATGAAAGACCGGATACTCGTCTTCGAGCGTGTAGAAGCCGGTGTGGTCACCAAAGGGGCCTTCCGGGCGCAGTTCGCCCAACTCTACGTAGCCTTCGAGAATAATTTCGGCGTTGGCCGGCACTTCGAGGTCTACGGTTTCGCATTTCACGATTTCAACGGGCTTGTCGCGGAGAAAGCCGGCGATCAAAAACTCTTCGACTTCGGGCGGAGCCGGTACGATGGCCGCGAAGGTCGTCGCGGGATCGGTGCCGATGGCCACGGCGACTTCGAGCCTTGAACCTTTAAGTTTTCCGAGTGAAACTTGCGGCGTGCCGGCGAGAGGGCCCTCGGGAATGCTGACTGCACCACCTGCGGTCTCGGCCATCATCGCCACCATTGCATGGAGCGGACTTTCGGACGAGTGCATCGCAGCCGCGTTCCGCAGTGCTTCACGATAATGCTCGGCAGCAACTTTCTGCCGTTGCCAGTGCATACCGGTGGTCTGGCCGTCGTAGACCTGCATGCGATACATGCCGATGTTGCGCTTGCCGGTTCGCGGGTCGCGCGTGTGCACGCAGGGCAAAGTGATGAAGCGGCCGCCATCGTGCGGCCAGCATTTGAGAATTGGAAAATAGTTGAGGTCGAACTTCTCGCGCCGGATCATTTCTTTGCAGGGCGCGTCCTTGGCGCTCACGGTTTTGGGAAAGGCGCTGGTGAGCGCGCCGAGCTGCGGCAGCATTTTCAACTTGTCGAACAGGCCTTCAGGAGCCTTCACATTCATGAGGCCAGAAATGCGCTCCGCGATTTCGTCGAGCCGATCGACACCGAGCGCAAGCGCCATGCGCCGCTCGCTGCCGAACTGATTGATGAGAACTTTGTGGCCGGGATGGCCCTTTACGTTCTCGAAAAGCAATGCCGGCCCGCCGGGCGCGTAGTTCCCTTTCGTCGCGGTTGCGTGCGCGCCCGCGCCCGATCCGATCCCGCCACGCGAACCGATCTTGGACACGCGATCGGTGATCTCGGTGATTTCGAGCTCCGGCGAGACTTCTTCGCGGATCCGCTTGAGCTCGCCGTGTTTTTCGAGCGTCTTGATCCAGTCGCGCAAATCGTCGTAGGCCAAGGGGCGTGCTCCATCCAGGGCGGTTGGTGTACCAACTCAATGGTAAGCCAGAGATAAGAGGTAAGAGACAAGAGAGTAGAGATTGGCGGCCGGAGGCTGCGGGCGCCGGTACTGCGTGGAGAATGCCGTTATCCGGCGGGCTCGATGGCGGGAACCAGAGTCTTGAAAGGCGGAATCGCATCCATGGGATAGCCGAGACGCTTCCACTCATCGAAGCCGCCACGCAGCGGCCGCACGCGCTCGACTCCGAGCTTGTGCAGTTGCAGAGCGACCTTGGCTGAAGTGGCCTCACTGGGGCAGGTGCAATAGAGAACCACGTCGCGGTCGCGGGGAATTTCGTGCTGGCGCGTGGCGAGGGCGTCGGGTGAGAAGTGCACAGCGCCGGGCAGCGTGAACGGGTCAGGCACAAGTTCGAGGGGATGGCGAAGGTCGATGATATACACCGGCTCGCCCGCGTCGAGCTGCTGCTTCAACTCCTCAGGCTCAAGGCGCGAGGCGGTCAGTTCTTTGAGCACCATGCGGCGGCGAATCAGGCGCCCAACAAAGAACGCGACGACGCCCAAAATCAGCAGCGCGCCTGAGAAGCGGCCCACCCAGTTCAGAACACTGGGATTGTGCTTAATCAGATCGCCAAAGAAACGGCCGCAGGCCATGGTGACGCCTACCCAAAAGGCCGATCCGATGCCGTCATAAAACAGAAACGCGCCAAACTTCATGCCGTTCTGCCCGGCAACGGGCGGCGCCAGCGTCGACAGGCCGGGAACGAACTTGGCGAACATCAGCATGGTGCCTCGGCGCCGACTGAACGAATCCTGCGTGCGGCGAACGCAAGTGGTCGGCTCAAGTGAAAGCTTGCAGAGCAAGCGGAGCACGCGGTGGCCCTGGCTGCGCCCGATGAAAAACCACGCGCTGTCTGCAATGACCGACGCGGCCACAGCGACGGCAAGGGCCAGCGGAAAACTAAGCTGGTTCTGCGCCGAGAGCGCTCCCGCGGCCAGCAGAATCGGAACCGACGGCAGCGGAATGCCAAGCTGCTCAATCAGCACCCAGGCAAAGATGAGCAGGTAGCCGTACGTCAGCAAGATGTCGGTCGGCAGCGCCATAGATCGATCCGAGTGCAGGTGTGGTGGAGAACCAAGCCGCCAGCTCCGCGGGATAACTGCGGACGAGGGAAGCGGCCTTACCCTATGAGATGAATCTAAACCAAGTTCGTTTCAGAAGAATCAAGAAAAACTGCGGGCAGCCTTCAGCAGCGGGGGCGCTTGCGCCGAAACCACCTTTTCAATGACCCAGTCCACCCAGGCGGCCTGCTCGGCCGGGCAGGCCAGGCGCGCCGGGTCGTTGGCCAGCACGGCGTCGACAAAATTTTCCACGATGGGAAAGTGCAGGTTGGCGTGCGGAGGCAGGAACTCGGTGCGGGAGCCACTGGAATCAGTCACCCGTAACTCCGGCGCGTTGAGCGGATCGAGGTTGATCTCGCCGTTTTCTCCGATGATGCGGAATTGATCGCGCCCCACGCGCGAATTCCAGCGCACATCGACCACTCCGTGCACGCCGCCGGCAAATTCCATGAGCACTGTCGCGGAATCTTCAACGGCGATGCGATGCACGGCGTTCGACAGCATGCCGCTGGCGCGCTCCGGCTTGCCGAAAAGGAAGCTCATGGCGTCGATGCGATGCGAGGCGATGTCGTAAAGCGGCCCGCCGCCGGAAAGCGCGGGATCGGCAAGCCACTCGCGGTCTGCAATCTCAAGCCAGCTGTGGCAGTTGGCCTCAGCCAGCAGTGGACGGCCGATCGCGCCCTCCGCGATGAGTTGCTTGGTGCGGATGAGCTTGGGATAGAGTCTGCGGTAATACGAGACGCCGAAGAGGCGGCCTGAAGATTGGCCCTCAGCAACCATCTTCTCGGCCTCGGCAAAGTTCATGGCCATCGGCTTCTCGCAGAGGACGTGCTTGCCTGCGCGCAGCGCGGCAATTGCAGCCTCGGCGTGGAAGGCCACCGGCAATGCGATGTAAAGAGCGTCGACGGAGGGGTCGGCGACGGCGTCGGCGACCTGGCCCCAAGTTTGCGCGGCGGGATAGGTTGCGGCTTTGGCGGGAGTCCGCGTGACGAAGCCATAAAGGCGGCTGCGCAGCTCCGATTGAATGGCGGGAATGACGCGCTTGCGCGCAATGTCGCCGATGCCGGCGACGACCCAGTTGACGGTGTTCATGCTTTGGACAGAATAAATCCGCGTGACAGAGCGGGCGCAAAAAAGCCGCCCGAAGGCGGCTTGACTGCCATTGGAATTCGGGAGCTCCGAGCCGTTATTGGTGAGCCGCTGCCGCCCCGCCGGACATAGACGACGCCGGCAGCGCTGTGCCCTGCGGTTGGACTTGATCGGGCGCTGAGGTCGCTTCCTGATTCTTGTCTCCGAAGTAGTCGTGATCCCACAGGTTCGCGTAAAACGCGCCAGTCAGCTCGGCGGCGCGCGGGCCGAAAGTGGCTCTGCCGCCCTCGAGGAAGAACACGGTCACCAGGCCTCCCTGAGGCGACTGGGAATACGCGGCGAACCAGCCGAAGCGTGTTCCATCGTTGGAGCAGGTCCCGGTTTTGCCGAAGATGGGCAGCTCGCGGAAGTTTGCGCGCAGGCGGCGCGCGGTTCCGTACTCGACCGCTCCAGCCATGCCATCTTCAAGGTCGGGAAGGTAATGGGCGATATCGAGGGTGCGCTTAATCTTGGGCTGAAACGCGGCAACCTCGTCTGGCGTGGTGGGATGCTGCAGATAATAGAGCGTTCCACCGTTTGCGATGGCGGCCACCAGCGCGCCCAATTGCAACGGAGTGACGGAGACGCCTTGCCCAAAGCTGCACATCCTTGCAACGCCGCCCTCGGACTCCGGAATTGCCTGATCGGGGTAAACACCCACTTGTTCACCGGGAATGTTGTAGCCTGCAAGTTCGCCCAGACCGAATTGCGTCGCGTAGTGGTGCACGCGATCGAAGCCAAGCTCGCGTCCCAGTTCCTCAAAATAGAGATTGTTGCTCTTGGCAAGCGCCTGCGTCATATTCATGCGAAAGCCGGGGAGCTGCACCATGGTGTCGCTCGTGACCAGCGATTCAGAAAGCGCGGCCAGCGCAACCGTGAGCTTGATCGTGGAGCAGGGCTCCGCGCCCGGCGAAAGCGCAAGCTTCTGATTGACCATGGCAAGGATGCGGCCGTTGGCGGGATTGATCACCACCGCGGTGCCGTTCATATCGCCAAGGGCATCGATGGCCGCCTGGCGCACCACTGGATCCTCGCCTGTCGTGATGTCGTCCGCACCGACGGCGCCATTAACGAACGAACTGGCCGTGAAGCGCTCGTAATAATGATGGATGCGGCGATAAGACGCGCCGCGCAAATGCGCTCCGGCTGTGGCCGTGAGACGGCTGGCAGTCGAGGTTCTAGCGGCGACGCGAGTCCCTGAACGACCGGCATACCTTCTGCGAATCGTTGATGTGCGCTTGGCCGAAGTGCGCGATGCGGAGGCGCGCGGAGCAGTCGTCGCAGCCCTGTGGGCAACCGGATGATGCGTCGCAGTCATGTGCGACTCGGTCCTGGATTTGGTGCGGTGCAGAGTTTGCGGAGCGTCCAACGCCGCGGCGCTGATGGCACCGAGGCCGAAAAGTAAAAAGACAATATGTATAGGCCCACTGCGAAACTGCTTCATCCGGTCAACAACCCCTCAAAGTTCGGATCCCGTGCCGCGCGTTCGCCGGTAGGCGCCGCACTTCGTACAACCCATCCGTGATGCCCGTTTTCACTGCTGCTGGCCCAGGCACCGCGCGAGTACGACAATCTACCCGTGCAGACCCTAAGATCTGCCGCCGACCAGGTTTTTCTGAATGGCAGAAACAACCCGGGAGACAGTAGTGTCCCGCGATCGGACATCACAACCCATACAACTTTCGGGGCGTTCCCTTAAATATACCCGTTTCTCGCCCGATTTGGAACCTGTCCGGATAACACCCGGCGGCGTGAGCCGTTGATTTGATGGATCTTCAGAATTTATGCCGGCGCAGAAATGTCGGAACGTCCAAGTCTCGCTCGGGTTGTTCGGCCGGGCCTGCGAAGAGCGCTGAAGCGGGCTCGGCACCGGGCTCCGCGGCACCGCGCGGAGTTCCAGCAAAGTCCGCGGCGAAATCACGACGTTGAAGATCGGTTTCTGACTCCATTTCCCCGTTGGCGAACTGCGATCCATTCGACACTGCACTATCGCCTTCGGTCGCAAACTCAATTCCGCGACCGGGAGTTTCGTTCGGCTGGGCGGCAACTGTAACCGTAGTGGCCACTCCCGGCGCGGCAGCCGCAAAGAAAAATCCGTCGTCAGCGTCTTCCTGCGCTGCATCCTCTTCCTCGCTCATAAAGCGCGCCGGTTGAGCAGCCGGTTCCGGCTTGCTTTCGCGCATCCAGCTTCCGCTGGATACAATCGGCACTGAAACCACCGGCGTCTCCTCCACATTCAGCATGCGCGCGCGCCGTTCCGGCATCTGATCGCGGAAGCCTGTTGCAATCACGGTGATCTTGACGTCTTCGCCCATCTTTTCATCGAGCACCGCGCCAAAGATGATGTTGGCGTCTTCGTGAGCAGACGATTGAATGAGCGACGAAGCTTCGTTCACCTCGGAGAGCTTGAGCGAGCTCGATCCAGTGATGTTGATCAGGATGCCGCGAGCGCCATCGATCGCACCCGCCTCAAGCAGCGGCGACGCCATGGCCGCCTGCGCCGCCTCAATGGCGCGATTTGCACCCGAGCGCAGAGCCGTGCCCATGACCGCCTGGCCCATGCCCGCCATGGTCGTTTTCACATCGGCAAAGTCGCGATTGATGATGCCCGGAATGGTGATGATGTCGCTGATGCCCTGCACGCCCTGGCGCAGCACGTCGTCGGCAATCCGGAAGCTCTCAAAGAAACCCGCGTCCTTGGCCACGGCCAGCAGCTTCTCGTTGGGAATCACGATCATCGTGTCCACGCTGTCAATGAGTTCTTTGAGGCCGCGCTCGGCTTGCATCAGGCGGCGCTTGCCCTCGAACGCAAAGGGCTTGGTGACAACGGCGACGGTGAGAATGCCCATCTCGCTCGCCAGCGATGCGATGACCGGCGCTGCGCCGGTGCCCGTGCCACCGCCGAGGCCCGCGGTGACGAAGACCATGTCGGCGCCTTCGAGCGCCTCAATGATTTTTTCGGAATCTTCGAGAGCCGCGCGACGGCCAACGTCGGGATTGGAACCCGCGCCCAGCCCTGACGTGAGACGCACGCCCAATTGCAGCTTGACTGAAGCTTCGGAGAGTTTGAGCGCCTGCACGTCGGTGTTGGCGGCGACAAACTCCACACCTTCCATGCGAGCCTGGATCATGCGGTTGACGGCGTTCGAGCCGCCTCCGCCCACTCCAACCACTTTAATGCGCGCTCCGCGCACAACTTCATCGTGGAATTGGATACGCATCTCGCCGGCTTCTCTGATTGACTGATCCATGGGGGCTCCGCTCTCCTCGATTTTTATCTGCTTCTTCACCGTGATCAACCTCGCCGATATTCCTCAGGGGTTAAAACCCCGTGCTATTGCTGTCTTTTTTGGCCCGGCTAAAGCCGTGCCCTTGTTACAAAACCGATTTTGGAACCCTTTTTAGAGACTCAATATCTTGAAACACGTTCTAGAAACTCGCCGCAAACATGGCGCGCAACTTGTCGCGCAAACTGCTGTTGTTGCCCTCGGCCGCGCGCGTCGTTCGCGTTCGATGCGCGTAAAGGACCATTCCAATTCCCACGGCCCAGGCCGGATGATTGAGATCCTGAGGCATGTGCGACAACCGCACCGGCAAACCCGCGCGGGCCGGCGCGCGCAACTGGCTCTCTGCCACATCGAGCATGCCGGGGAGCATCGACCCGCCACCGGTGAGCACGCAACCCGCACCCAGCGCATCCACGACACCGCCGTAGCGCAGGCTTTCTTTCACGTAATACATGAGCTCACGCGCGCGCGGCTCCAGAATTTCGGCCATAGTGCGCAAGGGCAGCGTGGCGGGCGCGCCCTGTGGCGTGGTGATCTCCACCTCCGCCAGTTGCGGAACCGCGGTGACGACCGCGTTGCCATATTGCCGCTTGAGCTCTTCGGCCTGCGCCATGGGCAACTGCAATCCAATGGCAAGGTCGTTGGTAAAGTGCGCTCCGCCGATGGCGACCGAGGCGGTGTAAGCCACAGCGCCCTCAAAGAAGACCGCGAGGTCGGTGGAGTGCGCGCCTATATCCATGACGCATACGCCCAGCTCGCGCTCGTCGGCCGAGAGAGTGCACTCAGCGGCTGCCAGCGACTCGAGCACCGCCTCCGATACCTCAAGCCCCGCGCGGTTGGCGCAAGTGACCGTGCTTTGCAGCGCACTGCCGCCGCAGGTAGCAATGTGCAGCTCAACTTCAAGCCGTGCACCCACCATGCCCACGGGATCGAAGATGCCGGCCTGCTCGTCGAGGATGAACTGCCGCGGCAGCAGGTGAAGAATCTCTCGGTCGGCCGGCAACTCGATGGCTCTGGCGCGGCCAATCGCGGAACGGACGTCCTCGCCCGTAATTTCGCGCATGCCGCGGCTCAACTGGAATCCGCCGTTGGTGTTCACGCCGCGAATGTGCGGCCCGCCCACGCCCACCACGCACTCGTCGATGTTGGCGCGAGCTACGCGTTCGGCCTGCTCGTTGGCCGCGCGCACTACCTTCGCCGCGGGCGCCAGCTCCGCAATCAATCCCTTGCGCATTCCCGCTGACGGCGCCACGCCGTGTCCGCGATAGCGCAACACATTTTCGTTCACATCGGCGGCCAGGACGCGCGTCCACGCGCTGCCGACATCGAGCACCACAATCAGGTTTTCCTGCTTCTGGCCCATGCCGCTCACCCGCCCTGATTCGCGGCCGAGGCAGGCACGCGCGCGGAATGATTGTTACTTCCACTCGTGGCCGGGGACGGACGGGTTGTGGAAGCGCGTCTCTGTGCATTTTCAAGAGTCGTCCGCTTCGGTGTGTTCTGGACCGATGCACGTTTTTGCGGCGCTGTGTGCTTCTTGTTCGGAGTGGGCTTGTTCTTTTTCGCCGCCGAGCTTTTGGGCGTTGCGCTCTTGGGCGCCGAGCCAGCGGCCGGCGGTGTGGATGCGGCAGTCGGCGAGCCTGGCGCCGATCCCGCGGCGATTGAACCGCCGCCCGAGGTCTCCGCGGTCTGCTTGCCAGAGGCCATCTCCAGCACCACCTGATTGTCGTAGCGCAGATCCACCGCCGCGAGGTGGGGATACTGCTGGCGCCATTCCGCGATGTGCGCCTGATACCGCTCGTAGCGCTCAAGGAAATGATCTTCGCCAAAGTGCGCGAGAATGTCCGCGCCCTGCTCCGGCATCAGTACACGCGCATCTTCAGGATCGGTAAGGTCAATCTCCGAGATCTGCTCGGAGTTGTGCTTGCCGCCCGCGTCCAGCTCCGCCATCATGCGCATGTACACCTCCATGCGCTCCTTGCGCGAGTCAGCCGAATCGCCTGCATCGATGCCCGTCAAGACAGGGAAGGAGTAATGATGCCTGGCCATGGTTTCCGGCGCCATGTTCAGCAAAACGCCGTTCGCATCAACGAGTCCGATCTCCTCGCGATGCCGCGTAAACGCCACCGGCTGCCGCTCTACAACTGAAACGCGAATCTGGTCGGGCAGCACCCGCATCACCGTGGCCCGCTCGATCCACGGAATCTGCTCAAGCTGTTTGCGCCGCGCATCAACGGGAACAAAGAAAATGTTGCGGCCCATGTCTTCGCCGAAGACGGGCATCATCTCCGCACGGCTCACTTCGGTGAGGCCCGTGGCCTGAATGTCCTCGCTGCCTGCAATGCGGAATCGCGGGTCGCGCTCGAGAGTGTGGCGAATCATCACAACCGCGGTCGTGAACGCGCCGAGCACGACCAGCGCGCCGGCTGAAAGAAACACGCGACCCACTGTGCCGGCCGGCCGCCACCAGGGGCGTTTTGAAGCGCCAAAGCGGTCCGAGGTGGGATGCAGAACACCGTCGCCGTCCGGATCATCGAACTCGAGCGGCATGCCCGGCACTCGCCTGCCCGCCGCGCCCGGGCGGAAACGTCGCTCCAAGGGAGAATCGTCCCGCGTGCGCCGCGATCGAATCTCGGCGGGCGGGTCGTCCTCCCACAAGGTGGGCCGGTTTGTGTTATTTCCTTGATTCGTCACGGCTGAGCGGGTCGTGAGAGTCGCCAGATTTCACTATAGCCCGCGCTGTGATGTGAGTTTTCAGTGAGATGAACAGGGGTATCCGTGGGGTTACGGGTGGAAGTGGAAAACGCGGTACTTTGAGACGACAAAGCAGGAGAACAGACCGCGGCGATCACGACCACTGCAATGTCTGCACGGAATCGGCCGGCAACTCGACTTCCAACGCGCGGGATCCAAGAACCAATTGAATCTGCCTTTCTTCGCCGCTGTTGGTGAGCACAACCACCATGCTGCCATCGGGATTGCGGAATCCGACATGAGACACGCCGCCAGCGGAAGATTGCGCCGCGCTGCCTGCCATCCCATTGGCGCCAAAGACCAGCGCTCCCCGCAGTACGTGTTTCGAGTAATGCGCGAACGCCCAGTACTGGCCGCTGCGTGTCACCTTGTGCGTCGCGTTTTCGATTGTGACCAGACCGCCGCAGGAGAACGGTCCCACGTTGGGCTTGCCCTCTTCATCGAGAGCCACGTTCCATGCGGTAATGGAACGCGCCCAGTTGTTCACGATGCCATTGAATGTTTGCGCCCAATTGGCCCAGTCAGTCTGGTAATCAGGCGAGCGAATGTCAGGCCCTCCCTCGGTCCAGTAACAATTCTTTTGGGGAAACGCCTCATGCACCCGCGTCATGGCGCCGGCTTCGCCTACGTAGCCGTGCCAGGCCACGCCATCAACGTATTCGTACAAGCCGGCGTCGCTCAGCTCGTCAATCGCCCGCCCCCACAGGTTGTAATTGTGGTCCAGTATCCAGATCTTCGTCGTCCCTCCCTGCTTACGCAGCGCCGGGCCCAGGTGATCCCTCACAAATCCGATCTCATACTCCTGCCCCCACAGGCACGCCGACATCCGGCCATCCTGGTCCGTGTCGACTTCGTTCTGCACGGTAACGGCATCAATCGCCACGCCCGCGTCGCGATAAGCCGCGAGGAATTTGACGAAGTAGTCCGCGTAAGGCGCGAAGCTCGGCTTCCGCATCGCCCCGCCCAGCATGGAACGGTTGGACTTCATCCATCCCGGCGGACTCCACGGCGAGGAGAAAAGGAACAAATCCGGATTGAGCTTGCGCGCATCGCGAAGCACGGGAAGGATGTATGCCTTGTCGTGATCGATCGAGAACTTCTTGAGCTCCGGATCGTCCTCGTCGCTGTCGTCAAAGCTGTACACCGACCGCGAATAGTCGCTTGAGCCGATGCAGGTCCGGCAGACATTCAGGGCCATCTCGCCGGGATCAAAGAGTTCGCGCATCAC